>Ga0209676_1000328_pt1 | contig 91572 bp, 72 predicted proteins | sample AraplaCvi_mLB_r2_FD_184282 | JGI IMG/M metagenome (GOLD analysis project Ga0209676, IMG submission 184282) | Arabidopsis root microbial communities from North Carolina, USA - plate scrape MF_Cvi_mLB_r2 (SPAdes) (version 2) | ecosystem: Host-associated > Plants > Roots > Endosphere | place: USA...
GTATGGTAAATGCCATCCGAAAGTTCCAATGCGAGCAGGAGCGTGCTGCTGTGCAAATGCCAGTTGTTGCCCTGCACCGAGCCGAAGTCGGAAATGAAGTGCAATACCTTAATGGAAGAATTACGGTTTTTGACGGTTTCGTAAAAACCTTTGAAAAGCTTTAATAAACCCCATCCTGCAAAGCGGTGCAGGTCGCGGCCCATCTCGGAATTGTAATTTCCGTCGGTTGGCTGGGGTGCCGTGGCGATAGGATAGGAGGACCGCCCCCAGGTAGCACTGGTTTGGCCCGGAAATCGCATCGGCAGGAACTTGGTACGCCAGGCTTGCAATGCCTTAGCTTCGAACATCCCGGCGTAGTTGACGGAGTTGACGACTTTGTTGGGCATATAAAACTCTTCGGATCCGTTATTGCCCATCGCGACATACAGAATCCTCGACGAGTAGCCCTGTACCTGTGCGAGCGCGTCGTCAACAAATGCAAGGAAACGCCCGGTGGCATATTCGGAGAATACAGACGGTACCGTGTGGGAAATGGCCTCGCGCATAAGCGAGCCGTTGGAGAGTTGTGCCACATCGACGGTCGAAAGAAAGTTGTCGTTCCAGTACCCAGGCCGCAGATAGGAGAAGTGAAGGGCGACCTTCATGTTCGGGTTGATGTCCAGAATGGCTTTGACGGCCTGGGCCATCTTTGCGCGCTGATAATTTCCGAGCGTCGGCTCATAATGTTCCCATTGAATGTGCAGTCTGACAGCCGTCGGGCTCGCGTCCTTCCCGTTGTATTTGAGGTTCGCAAATTTCAGGATATACTGCCATTGCTCTGTATTAATGCCGTTCGGTGCCGTTCGGTCGAATCCGTAGCCTGTGGTGTTGAGGATCAGCTCTCTTTGCGCCAGAAGCGCGGCTGGCCGGCCGGAGAACAGGGCCAGAAAAAGTGCGATGGTTAATAAACGTGAGTAATTGAGCGGCGACGTCAGAGGTATGAAGCGCATAAAATTTTAGTTCGGTGGGCGGTTATAGCTTTTTAGGATTCGTTGAGACAGATTTAATTTTCTCTATAAGTGATATAGAAGTTTATGGAGTTACGTGCGGCTGCCAGATTGAGGCGGTCGTTAGTAAAACCCTGTTGAGTGTCAGGATGGAAATAGAAGAGGAATCTTAGTTTTTAAGCCTGATAGGCGAACAGTTCAATATAATTTGAATTGACAACTTGATAAAGGATGGTATGAATAGGATAGAAAGGTAGAATATTAAAACTAGATTTCAAGAGAAATAGTAAATAAATTCTACAAGCGGTCACAAAAAAAGTGCTTACCTGTGTAGGCAAGCACTTATTAAACGGTAAGTCCGGCTTGTTGCTATGCCAGTTTCTTGTATTTGATACGGGTCGGTGTAGCATCGGTGCCCAGTCTTTTGCGGCGGTTTTCTTCGTATTCGGAGAAGTTGCCTTCAAACCAGTAAACCTGTGAGTCGCCTTCGAAGGCCAGAATGTGGGTTGCAACGCGGTCGAGGAACCAGCGGTCGTGGGAAATGATTACCGCACAGCCGGCGAAGTTTTCGAGACCTTCCTCCAATGCGCGGAGCGTGTTGACGTCCAAATCGTTGGTAGGTTCATCGAGCAGGAGCAGGTTACCGCCCTCTTTCAATGTCATGGCAAGGTGTACGCGGTTACGCTCACCGCCTGAAAGCGTTCCTACTTTCTTCTCCTGGTCGCCACCGCCAAAGTTGAACCGGCTCACATATGCGCGCGCGTTCGATTGCTTGCCCCCGAGCATGATCCAGTCGTTGCCGTCCGATACGCTCTGGTATACCGTCTTATTCGGGTCGAGGTTGTCGTGTTCCTGATCTACATAGGCGAGTTGCACGGTCTCACCTACTTCGAAATGACCTGTGAGGGGTTTCAGCTGGCCGGTAATGAGTTTGAACAAGGTGGTTTTACCCGCGCCGTTTGGCCCGATAATACCCACAATACCGTTCGGCGGCAATGCGAAGCTGAGGTTTTCGTAAAGCAGTCTGTCGCCGAAGCCCATCGATACATTGTGTGCTTCGATCACCTTGTTCCCAAGCCTTGGCCCGGAAGGAATGAAGATCTCCAATTTTTCTTCCTTCTCTTTGCCTTCCTCGCTGAGCAATCGCTCGTAAGCGCCCAGCCTTGCCTTGGATTTGGCCTGGCGTGCTTTCGGTGCCAACCGCACCCATTCCAGCTCGCGCTGCAGTGTTTTCTGGCGTTTCGACTCGGTTTTTTCTTCTTTTTTCAAGCGTTCCTGCTTTTGTTCCAGCCAGGAAGTATAGTTGCCTTTCCACGGAATACCTTCGCCGCGGTCGAGTTCGAGGATCCAGCCAGCTACATTGTCGAGGAAGTAGCGGTCGTGGGTTACGGCGATCACCGTTCCTTTATATTGTCTCAAATGCTCTTCGAGCCACAGTACCGACTCTGCATCGAGGTGGTTGGTAGGTTCATCCAATAAAAGTACATCCGGCTGGCGCAACAGGAGGCGGCACAACGCAACCCGGCGCTTTTCTCCACCCGAAAGTGTCGATATCAATGCATCCGATGGCGGGCAGCGGAGGGCATCCATCGCGATTTCGAGGCGGTTATCAAGATTCCATGCATCGGATGCGTCGAGTTTTTCCTGCACTTCGCCTTGTCTTTCCAGCAATTTGTCGAAATCTGCGTCTTCTGCACCGAACGCCTCATTGATCTCGTCGAATTCTTTCAATAGATTTACAATTTCTTGTACACCTTCTTCTACAACTTCGCGAACGGTCTTGTTCGGATCGAGTTTCGGTTCCTGTTCGAGCATTCCGACGGAGTAGCCCGGAGAGAAAACTACCTCACCCTGAATGTCTTTGTCGATGCCGGCGATGACGCGGAGGAGGGTCGACTTACCGGAGCCGTTCAGACCGAGGACGCCTATTTTGGCCCCGTAGAAAAAGGATAAATAAATGTTTTTAATAATATGTCTGTTGGGAGGAATGATTTTGTTAACCCCCGACATTGAGAAAATAATGGTTTCGTTACTCATTTTTTGTTTAATTTGTGCGTAACAAATATCGTTATATATCCCTACACTTAGCAGATAAAAAAAATTGAAAGAATGGAAAATGCCACATTGAATGATGAATACGGCTACGTTAAGGACAGCAAAGTATTTTTAAAGGGGTATCTGGATTTCCCCGACCGGCAAATTGGAGAAGTAAAAAGGACTGAGCAGGAAGCGATTGACTATTTCAAGAATCGTTTTAACATTGTCCTGAACAAAGTAGAGCAGCTGGAACGCGAAATTGATGAAGCACTTAATAAGGGCTCCTATCTTACCAAACTGATCCAGTTACAGCGCAAGTTGAAAAGTTTTGATGCATTGGGCGATTTTGTGCCTTTGCTCAAAAGGCTCGAAGAAAAAGAAGAATATCTCAAAAGCCTGATCGAGGTTAACCAGCTCAAAAACCTGGAAATCAAACGCGCACTGATCGAAGACGTGAAAGTTGCCGCCGCTGTTACCGATTACGCTACTGCAACGGACCAGATTCAGGAGATCAAAGCCAAATGGATCCGTACCGGGCCGGTCGACAAGGAATATCAGGAGGAAATCGAGACTACATTCCAGCAAATCCTGGATGATTTCTTCCAACGCCGTCGGGATTACTTCGACGAGCAGAACAAATTGAACCAGCATCGTATAGAAGAATACGAAAAGCTGATCAAAATCACCAAAACGCTTAGTTACGCCAAAGATCTCGACGAAGCCTACGCCAAAGCGAGAGATGTCCGTAATGCGTGGAACAATATAGGAGAGGTACCGCCGAAGCGCTTTTTCAAAGTCAACAAGGCTTATCGCCACTTCCTTAAACTGTTCTACGATAAATATAATGCGGCCAAAGGCATCGAGCCGAAAGTTCGCGTTGACCCACGTATTGTTGAACAGCAAAAGCTGCTTGCCCAGGCTGAAACATTGCTGAGATCGCCGGATATCATCGAGGCGTCACAGGAAGCCAAAGTCCTGCTTAGCAAATGGAAGGAGATCAAGATCCCGTTCAAGCTGGCAGATAAGGAATTGGCCGAAAGATTCCGGATGGTGTGCGACAAGATATTTGAGCTCAGCTACCTGGCGCGCGTGATCAGCCGCAAATATCCGGCCTTCGATCTGAAAAGTCCCGAAGAGCAGCTCCGTACCAAATACCGCGAGCTCGAATGGCTTACCAAACGTGAGAAAAGCGACCTGGAATTCGCGCAGCTGGAATTTGACCGTACCGCTACCGGCGATCCTGAACAGGACAAGCAGGCAGTAGGCCGCATCAACATCCAGAAACGCAAGGTTCAGATGAAAGAGCGTATCCTCATCGAATTCGAAAGAAAATTGAAAGCTATTACCGGGTGACGCTCACGGGCTGACCCTCAGCGGGTGACGCTCATCGGCTAATGCCGCATAGACGACTTGTTAATTACCAAATTAGATTGCAATACCCTGGTCTCAAATTCGGCCGGGGTATTTTTGCTTTCAATGAGGTCCAAAAGCAGTGAGGTCGCTTGCTGCCCCATTTCGAACGACGGCTGCGTGACCGAACTTACCGGTGGATCGAGGAGCGATGACATGGCGATGTCGCAAAAACCTACTACCGCAACATCGTCGGGCATTTTGTAGCCGAGCTGCCGTAATGCCCAATGGATGCCCATCGTAATGCGGTCGCTGGCGCCGAAAATAGCATCGGGGCGCTCGCGGAGGGCCATAAGTTGGTAGGTACGTTCGGTACCGCCGGCCTGGGTAATCTCGCTGTGGAGAACCCATTCTTCCTGGAAATCGATCCCGTATTTCCGCAATGCGTCCTTATATCCTTCCAGACGAAAGCGTGTAATGGACACCGGTTTCGGGCCGGCAATGTGCGCAATGCGTCTGCAACCCCTTTTAATTAAATGCTCCGTGGCATCGAATGCGCCCTTGTAGTCGTCCACGCGCACCTTATGTGTGTGCATAGCGTCGCTCACGCGATCAAAAAACACTACCGGGATACCCTGTTCCTGTAAGGATGCAAAATGATCGATGTTTTCCGATTGACTTGAAATGGCAACTACCAAGCCATCCACCCGGCGCGATGCAATGTGGCGCGTTGCAGAACGCTCCCTTTCAAGCAATTCATGACTTTGGTAAATCATCGTGTGGTAGCCGCGGCTGTAAGCAATATCCTCCACACCACCGATCGCCGAAGAGTAGAATCGGTTGGCAATGTCCGGCACGATCACTCCGATTGTCTGCGTGCGGTTTTTGAGCAGGCTGATCGCGATCGGGTTGGGGTAATAGTTGAGCTGCTCGGCCAGGTCTATCACCTTTTGCTTGGTTTCTTCACTGATCTCACTGCTATCGCGCAGCGCCCGCGACACGGTCGATTTGGAAATGCCGAGTTGTCTTGCAATCTCTTTGATGGTGATAGAAACCTTTTTCATAGGGCTGTATTGAAATAGTACAATCTTACTAAAAAACGTGGGAAATACCCCGACGGTCAATGTTGCGCAAAGTCGCTGGCGTCCGCACAAAGTTCCGGGAAAAATTGCGGGAATGGGAACGGTTCCGGGAACGGTTGCGTAAATTTATTGCTTTTTTTCAAGATTTATTTTTGTGTATCAGCGAATCAGTATTTAAACTAGGTAAATCATCGACGAAGACAAGGGGCTAAATACCACTACAATTCCAGGAAATTTTCTATAATTAACCTAGCTCAGCTAACATGGAGACAAACTCATTTACCAGTACATTACCATCAGCCTGTTCTCAGAAAAGTATACTGGAAACCCTGTTTGGCAGAGTGGTGACTAACGGTGATTATAATGCTTTCCGCGAGTTGTTCACACGCCATTACCGGTCGCTTTGCAACTACGCCATGCGCGTAGTGGTGACGCGGGAGATCGCGGAAGAGGTGGTATCCGATGTATTTGTAAAACTTTGGAAAAATCGTGAGCAGATTGAAGTGCATACTTCGTTTCAGGCTTACATTTACAGGGCTGTGCGCAACCAGGCGCTGGATTACCTGAAACTGCGTATCCACCGTCAGAATGAGCGGGATTCGCTGGAATCGGTGCAGTGGAATATGAACCACGCCGACCATTTCTCGCCCGCCGAGGAGCTGTCGTACAACGAATTTTACTCGCATATAGAAGATTGCATTCAGGCGTTGCCGCGCCAGTGCCAGCTCATTTTCCGCCTCAGCCGAGAAGAAGGCCTCCGCTACCGCGATATCGCGGAGCGTTTGGACATCTCGGTGAAAACGGTGGAAACCCAAATGAGCCGGGCATTGAAAGTACTGCGCGAGCGCGTGCCGGAGCATAGGCTGGTAGCGTAAGAGCTATAAGCTTTAGGCTATAAGCTGTAAGCTTTTGGATTTGTTTTGGATAAGACATTGATCAATTAACATAATATAATAATACAGGCTTAAGGCTTACAGCTTAAAGCTTACAGCATACAATGGCATTAGAACAAACCTGGCGTTGGTTCGGCCCTAACGACCCTGTTTCGTTGCAGGATATCCGTCAGGCCGGGGCAACCGGAATCGTAACCGCATTACATCACATTCCCAACGGAGAAGTTTGGGAGGTATCAGAAATTCAGGCACGTAAGCAGCTGATCGAAGACGCCGGCCTTACGTGGTCGGTCGTGGAAAGTGTGCCTGTGCACGAGTCGATCAAGACGCGGTCCGGGGATTTTGAAAAACATATTCTGAATTACCAGCAGTCGCTCCGTAACCTGGGGCAATGCGGTATCGACACCGTCTGCTACAATTTCATGCCCATTCTCGACTGGACGCGCACCGACCTGGACGCACCGATGAAGGATGGCTCCACCGGCTTGCGTTTCGATGCAACGCAGTTCGCCGCATTCGATCTTTATCTGTTAGAAAGACCGGAGGCGGGAGAGCTGTACACGGACGACCAAAAGCGCGCTGCCAAAATTTGGCTGGACTCGGCGTCAGAGGAAGAGAAGCAAAAACTCGTCCGTAATATCATAGCAGGTTTGCCCGGTTCGGAAGAAAGCTTTACGGTGGAAGAATTCAGAAAGGTTCTGAAAACCTACGAGCATATCGGCGATTTTGAGCTGCGCACGCATTTGTACCAGTTCATTCAGGCCATAGGGCCAGTGGCGGAAGAAGCGGGTATTCAATTGGCGATCCACCCCGACGACCCCCCTTATCCGATTCTCGGATTACCACGCGTGGTAAGCACCGAAAATGATGCCGAAATGCTTCTCAAAGCATATGACAAGCAAGCCAACGGCATTTGTTTTTGTACGGGATCATACGGTGTAAGGCCGGATAACGACCTGGCCGGAATGGTCGACAGGCTCGGGAAGAGGATCCACTTCATCCACCTGCGTGCCACCAAGCGGGAGCACGACGGTAGTTTTTACGAAGCAGATCACCTCGACGGCGACGTGGATATGTACGGTGTCATGCGGGCATTGGTATTGGAGCAGAAAAGGCGTGAAAATGAAGGTAGAACCGATTTGAGAATGCCTTTCCGTCCTGATCATGGCCATCGTATGCTCGACGACCTGTCGGCTACGAAGCGGACCAACCCGGGTTATACGGCCATCGGCCGCCTGCGCGGGCTTGCGGAGCTGCGCGGCCTGGAATACGGGATTGAAAGAAGTTTGTGATTGTAACAAGAAAGAGAATGGAAACGATTAGCACCGCTGTACAAAAGACCTTCATTTCCGAAGATTTCCTCCTCCGTTCGGAAACCGCGCGTATCCTTTACCATGAGTATGCAAAGGAAATGCCGATCATCGATTACCACTGCCACCTGCCGCCCGATCAGATCGCGGAGGATAAGCAGTTTGAGAACCTAACGCAAATCTGGCTTTACGGCGACCATTACAAATGGCGTGCAATGCGTGCGAATGGGATCAACGAGCGGTATTGCACGGGTGATGCGAGCGATTGGGAGAAATTTGAACAATGGGCGGCCACGGTACCGTACACGATGCGTAATCCGCTCTATCACTGGACGCACCTCGAATTGCTGCGCTATTTCGACATTGATATTCTTTTAAATAAAGATACCGCCAGAGAAATCTACGAAGAATGCTCGGCCAAGCTGCGTCAGCCCGATTATTCGGTGAAAAGCCTGCTGAACCGCATGAATGTGAAGGTGATCTGCACCACGGATGATCCAACGGACTCATTGAATTACCACAGCGCGATCAGCGAAAGCGGTTTCGATATTCGCGTGCTGCCGACATTCCGGCCGGACAAAGCGATGCTCCTGATCGAATCACCGGAGGATTTCAAACAGTATTTGGCTAAACTGGCGCAAGCAGCAGGCACTGGCGAGATTACTTCTTATGATGCGTTGCTGGCCGCATTGCAGAACCGTCACGATTTCTTCGCTTCGATGGGTGGCCGCTTGTCGGATCATGGTTTGGAACATATTTATGCGGAATTCGATGAAGCTGCGGCGCGTGAGGCATTTGCAGTTGCATTAGGAGGAGAAAAGCCTTCGGCAAGTCAGGCGCTGGCATTCAAATCGGTGCTGCTGTATGAAATGGCTAAAATGGACCATGCCAAAGGCTGGACGCAACAATTCCACCTTGGTGCATTGCGTAACAACAATGAGCGTATGCTCCGCGAGCTTGGCCCGGATACCGGCTGGGATTCTATCGGCGATTACAGCCAGGCGCAGGCGCTTTCCAAGTTTTTGAATAAACTCGATTCGACGGACCAACTGGCGAAAACGATTTTGTATAACCTCAATCCGGCCGATAATGAAGTGCTGGCTACGATGACGGGTAACTATAACGACGGTACTGTCGCCGGTAAAATGCAGTTCGGCTCCGGCTGGTGGTTCCTGGATCAAAAAGATGGCATGGAACGGCAGATGAATGCATTGTCGAATATGGGCTTACTGAGCCGTTTCGTGGGAATGCTGACGGATTCACGCAGCTTCCTTTCGTATCCGCGTCACGAGTATTTCCGCCGGATTCTTTGTAACCTCATTGGTCAGGACGTCGAGAATGGCGAGCTGCCGAACGATATCCAGTGGCTGGGTAAGATGGTACAGGGTATCAGCTACAACAATGCCAACAAATATTTTGGTTTTTGAGTAAAATCCGAATTTATATACGCTAATAAAAAGAATAGCCCAGACATTTGTTGTGGGCTATTTTAATGTTAATACTTAATTTTGGCGCGTAATCATTTTTCAATGGCCCGTCAGGGAGCTTCATTCTTGGCTAACGGGCAATAGTTTAAAATATGGCTCAGATAGTATCCTTCGGGGAGGTCCTCATGCGGCTTTCCACTCCTGGTTTTTCCCGTTTTGAACAAGCCCGTCAATTGAATGTAACCTATGCCGGTGGCGAAGCGAACGTTTCGACCGCGTTGGCATATTGGGGACACAGCACGGCGCATGTTACCCGTTTCCCTGACTCGCCCATTGGACGTGCGGCGGCTCAGTACCTGCATTTCCATGGCGTCGACACGTCACATATTCTTTTCGGAGGGCCGAGAATGGCCGTCTACTTCCTGGAAACCGGCGCTGCCATGCGCGGTAGCCAGATCGTGTACGACCGCGCCAATTCGTCGCTCGCAACGATCGACCCGAAAGAACTCGATTGGGATAATATCCTGAAAGACGCGAAATGGTTTCACTGGGCAGGTATTACCCCGGCATTGTCGCAAGAAGCTGCGGACGCATTGCTCGACGGCATTAAGGCTGCCCGCAAACGTAATATTACCGTTTCCGGGGACATTTTTTACCGTGCCAATTTGTGGAAATACGGCAAAAAGCCTTCCGATATCCTGCCTGAGCTGACTGCTGGAACGGATGTTGTAATCGCCAACAGCATCAATATCAAGGAGATTTTTGACATCGACGGAAACGATTTTGTCGAATCCTGCGTCAATTTACAGAAGGCTTTCCCGCAGGTGAAAACGGTGGTGGATACCAAAAGAACGTCTATCAGCGCGTCGCACAACCTGTTGCGGGCGTTTTTATGGAACGGCAAACAGCTGCTCGAAACGGAAGACATCGAAATCAACCCGATCATCGACCGAGTAGGCGGCGGGGACGCATTCATTGCCGGCCTTATCCACGGCCTCATTACCTTCAACGACCAGCAAAAAGCGCTGGAATTCGGGGTAGCTGCTTCGGCATTAAAGCACACCATCGAAGGCGATGCATTGATCTCGACGATCGCCGAAGTGGAAGCTATCCGTCAGGGAGAGACCTCAGGAAGAATCAAACGCTAGTAACCTGGCCAACAATCATGGATAAAGAAACAACACTGATACTTTTGAACGAAGTCGGCGTACTGCCGCTGTTCTATCATGCAGATATTGAAATTGCCAAAGAGGTGATCAATGCGGCGTACCGTGGAGGCGCACGGGCATTCGAATTCACGAATCGTGGCGACAATGCCTTTAATGTATTTACGGAGCTTCTGGCTTATGTAAAGGAAAGCCTGCCCGGCCTGTCAATGGGAATCGGTACGATTTATGATGCGGAAACCGCACAAAAATTCATCGATGCCGGCACCGATTTCATCGTAACACCTTGCCTCAATCCGGCAGTAGGCGAGGCTTGTTTAAAAGCTGGCATCCCCTGGATTCCGGGGATTTCTACATTGACTGAAATCTACAATGCACAGCAAGCTGGCGCGGAGGTCGTGAAACTTTTCCCGGGTGAAGTGGTAGGTTCCGCATTCGTACGCGCGATCCGCGGGCCTATGCCGAAGGTGAAAATCATGGTTACAGGCGGCGTACAGCCGACAAAGGAAAGCATTAACGAATGGTTCGGCGCAGGCGCCTACGCTGTCGGTTTGGGCTCAAACCTCTTCCCGAAAGACGTGGTAGCACAAGGTAACTACCCCTGGATCGAACAAAAAGTAGCAGAAAGCATCGCGCTCGTGAAGGAGTTCCGCGCGAATAGCTGATTAGTATTCCAAAATATCGCTCAGGCGAGTGGAGAAATCAACCAGTACTTCGCCGCCTGAAAGCGTTTCTTCAAAATGTACTGCAAGCGGAGGCTTGCCCGGTTCGTAAACGTAGGTCGTCTGGCCTTTCGGACACACGAGCCAGGCAAGCCTCACGCCGTTTTCAATCCACTTCACCATTTTTCGTTCCAGGTAACGGAGGCTATCTGTTTTGGATTGTAATTCAATCACAAAATCCGGTGCCATGTATGGGAACGAATTCTTTTCGTCGTCTGTCAGCGCATTCCAGCGGTCTATTTCTATCCAGGCAACGTCCGGCACCCGCATGGACCTGTCTTGAAGAAAAAAACCTCCATTTGATTCAATTACCCTTCCTCCCTTTTTCTTGCGGTTCCAAATAGCTATTTCGGCGATTAATTCGCTGTTGTTAGAACTGCCAAGGAGAAAGGTCGGTGTCATAGTGATGTGTAGTTGACCGTGTTCATCCCTTTCGACCATTAAGTCGGGATTGGCCACGCAGAAGGCGACCAACTCGTCATCGGTGAAGTGCGGATGCGCGGGTATGTTCAAGGGAAGAATCATAATGTGCTTTTTATCAAATATAAGCATTTACCAAAATGAATGCCAATTGACTTTCTCCTGCATAATTTTGTAACTTATAAGGCAATTAGCCGTGACAAAGTTATGCTTACCGTTGCCATTATCATTTCGCTGGTTCTGCTTTCGCTCGGGTTTATCGTTACGCCGGGTAATGCTAAATACCTGTTATCGGGGTACAATACGATGTCCGAAGCGGATCGCGCGAAAATGGACATTGTTTCCTACGTAAAATTTTTCAATCGCTTTCACATATTCCTCGGAATTAGTGAGCTGGCAGGAGTGTTGATCCTCAATGCTTTTAATCCCAACTGGGCTACGGTGTTCATGGTGATGTACCCGCTGCTGGCGTATGTGTACATGATCGCCGTAGGCAACCGCTATTATACGGGTACGAGCGGTCAGCGGGTAGGGACCTATATTGTCATGGCCATTATCCTGGTCGTGGTAGTGGGTGTAGGCTATTTGATGTTTACAGGAATGAGGAACAGCGAAATCTTTCTGACTTCACGTGCTTTGGAAATCAAAGGTCTTTCCGGTATGAAAATTGCGCGGGATGATGTGACCGAATTTGTTGTTACCGACAGCCTGCCCGATATTTCGAGCAAGGCGAACGGCTTCGCAGGCGGAGAGTTTGCCAAAGGTGCTTTCAAAACGGACGACGGCCGTATTGTCAGATTGTATATCAATAAAAAATCTCACCCGTACCTGCTGATCAAAACAGTGACGGATGAGATCTATTTCAGCTCCGATGCCATATCGGCTAATGAACTTTACAATCAGCTCAAAGCGTGGAAGTCCCTGTAAATACCGGCTCCATCATATAGCCCTTCACGGCGTCGGCGAAGCCCGGCAGTAATGTCAGGTCGGTATCCCAAAGTGATACGTCGCTCAAAACCTGCTGAGCCAGATCGACCGGCGATGCTGCATTCTTCCATTTTTCATCAAAATAAGCCGCAGCATCGCAGCGGATGGAGTACGGCTGGCCGTCGCGTTCGCCGTAGTAAGCATTGTCTTTGTGCATTACCGGCTTCATAAATCGCAGGAATGCAGCAAACCCTTTGGCAAATAACGCAGGCACTTCGTCAGATTTCTGGTAGTGGTTCAGAAGCGTCGGAATGTTGCGCATTTTCATCTTGGCCGTGTATTGCACGGTAATGTCGATCAGCTGGTGGCGGATGAACGGGTTGCGGAAGCGATCGAGTACCTGGTTGCCGAACTCCTGCGCCTGCGCGGGATCGACAGCGTACGGGATCGCAGGCGCGAGTTCTTTCAGCATCACATCCGCGATAAATTGCGCCGTTTCGGCATTTTCCATCGCTTCGCGGACAGTGTCCAGGCCGTGCAGGTAAGCAAGGCCCGAGGCCAGCGTATGAGTACCATTCAGTAATCTCAGTTTCAATTCACGGAACAGGTCAATATCCGGTTCGATCACCACACCTTTGTCGGCCTGGGCAAAGCTCAGTGCATTGCGTACATGCTGGTCACCTTCGATGGCCCAGAGGCGGTAAACCTCGGAAACGATCAGCAAATCATCACGGAAGCCATGTTTTTCGGAGAGTGCTGCCACTGTTTCGGCATCGGGTTTCCCGGGAACGATGCGGTCCACCAGCGAACTGCAAAAGTGGTTATAATTTTCAAGCCAGTAGATAAACGCCCTATCCAGATCATGCCGTTGCGCCTGTTCCAACACGATGGCTTTCAGCTTAGGGCCGTTACCGACGATCAATTCGGTAGGCACAATGACCATTCCCGATTCCGGAGCGCCGTTAAATGCTTTGTAGCGCTCCAACAAATAAGCCGTCAGCTTACCCGGAAAGGACACCGGCGGGCTGGCGAAAATATCGTCGTCGACCAGCTGGATACCCACCTCCGTCGTATTTGAAATAACAATATTAAGCTCTGAGCTATGCGCACATTCGAGGATATCGGCCCAGTCGCTGGCGGCGGCCAGGGTGCGGCTAATGCTGCTGTTGATAACCGTATCGTCGATTTGCCGGCCGTTTTCGATTCCGCGAATGCTGTGCGAAAAAATATTCCGCTGCTCCGCAAATGCATCGGTTCCCCCGGTGCTGGTCGATTTGACGACCACGATCCGGCCATTGAAAACACCCTGCGCATTGGCCTTGTTTACAAAATAGTCGGGTAGGCCGCGCAACAGCACACCTGTGCCGAACTGGATGATTTTTTCCGGCAATGCAAGAAGTTTCCGATGATCGGCGAGAAGTTCGGGCTGCTGGTCGAGCAGTTGGGGAGAAAGCTGCGGTAACGACATTTTTTAGTAGATAAAAGGTTTGACAATATGACGCCGTTTGGAAAGCACAACCCCTAAACAAAAAGAGGCACCTTTTCGGTACCTCTTTCGTATATTTTCAAGTCTGGCCTAAACCGTCATGGTAACAAATCCGCTTTCTTCTCTTTCTTTCTTTTCATCGGGGAAAACGAAGTTCATCGGATTATTCACTTTTTCGGGAAGGAGCGCAATACCAAGCACTTCATCGACCTGGTCCACATAATGGAAGGTGAGGTCTTTGATATAGTTGGCTGGTACTTCTTCCACGTCCTTGCGGTTTTTTACACAAAGGATAATCTCCTTTACACCCGCGCGACGGGCTGCAAGGATTTTTTCCTTGACGCCGCCTACCGGAAGTACTTTTCCACGCAACGTAATCTCGCCGGTCATCGCAATATACGGTTTCACGCGGCGCTGTGTAAATATCGAAGCCATGGAAGTGGCCATCGTTACACCTGCGCTAGGCCCGTCCTTAGGCACAGCGCCCGCAGGTACGTGTACGTGGAGGTCGTAATGGTTGAAAATGCGGTAGTCGATGCCCAGTCTCTCTGCATTGGCTTTGAGATAGGATAATGCAGCCACGGCCGATTCTTTCATGACATCGCCCAGCTGGCCGGACAGCGTCAGCCCGCCTTTTCCGCGGCTGAGGCTAGTTTCGATAAACAGGATTTCTCCACCTACCGAAGTCCAGGCAAGGCCGGTCACAACGCCTGCGAAGTCGTTGTCCTGATATAAATCCTTGTCAAAAATCTCCGCACCGAGGTACTTCTCGATCTGTTCGGCTTTCACGGTTTTAGGATAGTCCTGCTCCATCGCCACCGATTTCGCGATCTTCCGTACCACCGTGCCCACTTTCTGCTCGAGGTTACGCACGCCCGACTCGCGGGTGTAGCCCTCGATCACTTTCAGCAATGCTGCGTCGTCGACTTTCACGTCGGTCGATTTCAGGCCGTGATCTTTGCGCTGCTTCGGAACGAGGTAGCGTTTGGCGATCTGCAATTTCTCTTCGATCGTGTAGCCCGTCATTTCGATGATCTCCATCCGGTCGCGCAATGCGGGGTGAATGGTGTCCAGCGAGTTAGCGGTAGCTACGAAAAGCACCTTCGAGAGGTCGTATTCTACTTCTAGGTAATTATCGGTAAATGACGAGTTCTGCTCAGGGTCGAGTACTTCCAGCAATGCGGAAGAAGGGTCGCCGCGGTAGTCGGAGCTCACCTTATCGATTTCGTCGAGGATGAATACCGGGTTGGCCGAACCTGCTTTTTTGATATTCTGGATGATCTTACCCGGCATTGCACCAATGTAAGTCTTACGATGGCCGCGGATTTCAGCTTCGTCGTGCACGCCACCGAGCGCCATACGGATATATTCCCGGTTCAATGCCTTCGCGATGGACTTGCCGAGCGAGGTTTTACCGACACCCGGAGGGCCGTAAAGGCAAAGGATCGGCGCTTTCAGGTTACCTTTCAGTTTCAGTACCGCGAGGTATTCGATAATGCGTTCTTTTACTTTTTCGAGTCCGAAATGGTCGGCGTCGAGTACTTTCTGGGCTCTTACCAGGTCGAAATTGTCTTTGGTATATTGTCCCCATGGCAGATCCACGAGTGTTTCCAGGTAATTCATCGTTACCGGGTATTCCGGGGCCATCGGGTTAATACGCTGCAACTTACTCAGCTCTTTCTCGAAATGCGCTTTCACTGGCTCCGACCATTTTTTCTGGCTGGCTTTCAGGCGAATCTCGTCCAGGTCGCGCTCGGGGCTGTCCATTCCCAGCTCATCATGCAAAACCTTGATCTGCTGGCGAAGGAAATAGTCGCGCTGCTGCTGGTCGATATCCGAGCTCGCTTTCGTCTGTATTTCCCGTTTCAGTTCCAGCATTTCGATTTCACGCATCATGTATTGGAGCAAAAGCGTAGCCTGCTTGTGGCCGTTACGCTCTTCGAGCAATTTCTGCTTGTCGGCGATCTCTACATTGATGTTCGATGACAGGAAATGGATCAGGAAGATCGGGCTTTCGATGTTATCCAATGCAATGCGCGCTTCCTGCGGAATCTCCGGGTTCAGGCGCATGATCTTGTGCGCGCCGTCACGAAGCGATTGCAGCAGTGCTTTCGCCTCTTTTTTGGTAGGTCCCACAAACGAGTCTTCAATCGGACGCACTTCGGCGGTCAGATAAGGTTCTTCGTTTATAATGGCTTTGATTTCGAAACGCTGGCGGCCCTGTACGATGATCGTCACGTTACCATCCGGCAGAGTGATCATTTTCAGGATTTGCGCGACGGTACCGATGTTGTAAAGGTCCTCGGCAGTAGGGTCTTCCTTGTTCGGAATAGCCTGAGTGACGGCACCGAGAATACGCTGATTGATATCGGAGTTGCGGTATATCTTTTTAACAAGCCTGATGGCTTTCTGGCGCACTACTGTCACAGGAATGACCATTCCCGGGAAGAGTACCGTTTGCCTGATCGGAAGTATCGCTAATTCGTTGGGAAGTTCAAAAGGCTCGTCAGAGCCATCGGGGCCACCAAGAGGAACGATTTCAAGGCTATCCATGTCCGAGTCGGACATCAGCAGCCGGCTATATAGATCAGAAGGTTCAAATTTCATAGGCATTCTGTCAAATTGACAGATAATCTTTTCCCAATATATAAATAATGACTTTCAAAAGAAAGGCATTATAAAACAAAATAGCCGTGCCACTACACATTATGTCATGCATTTTTATGAGCGGTCACAAACTCATTACAGCAGGTGAGAAGTCTGTCCTTTTTTAAATAAAAACGTCTTTTTTTCGGACTGGAATTTAACGTTAGTCATATTGACCTGATCGTCAAAAACTTCCATGAGCGTAACATTCAAAAGTTTACAGCCGTTCAAACCGCCCTGAAAAGGGATTTCGAGGTACACCCACGTTGCATCCGCCTCTTGTTCTTTCCCGACATATTTGATAGGTGTATTTTTTTTCTGACTATCTGTCAAGACAAATGATTTGCGAATGTACTCTTCAACGAAGCGATCATTTTGGTCATTGTCCTTGATCACAAAACGTTGTTTGGCATGGCTTAGCGACAATGCTTTTTCAAGATCATCGGTAAATATCCGGATACTTACTTCGAACGATCGCGACGAAGCGTTGTATTGCATTTGCGTCACCGAAACGTGGTAGTCGTGCTTCGGTTTGAAGGACGTCAGGAAGAGTAAGGAGGAAAGGAGGAAAGGGAATAAGGGGAGGAAAGGGAGTAAGGCGGAAAGGGAGGAAGGAGAAAATTCCCTTTCTTCCCCTTCCGCCATTCTCCCCTTCCTCCTTTTTAGAATACCGCTTTCCATACGTCGTTGAAAATGGCGAATGCCATCAGGCCCAACAGGAGTACCATGCCTACTTTCTGGGCGTTTTCAAGGAATTTGTCGGAAGGCTTGCGGCCGGAGATGATCTCATACGAAAGGATCACCGCGTGGCCACCGTCCAATGCAGGGATAGGCAAGGCATTCATGAATGCGAGTACCATAGATAGCAAGCCGGTCAGCTGCCAGAAACGGCCCCAGTCCCAAACGCCACCAAACATACGCGCGATGCCGATTGGCCCACTCAGCGCTTTGGAAGCGGAAACTTCACCGCGGAATATTTTACCGAAACCTTTGATATTATTATACACCACACCAAAGGCATTCTCTGTGCCAATCGACACCGCTTCACCGAAAGTGTACTGAACTACCGTGGAGTTGAGGAGGCTTTCGGGATAGAAACCGAGCGTTCCGTCTTCGGTGATGGCCGCTTTCAATGATTTTTGTGCGCTACCGCGCTGCACCACCAGGACGGCTTCTTTTCCTTTCAGTTTTTCCAATGCTGCCTGCAACTCGTGGAAGAAACGGATAGGTGTGCCGTTGATCGAGGTAATCTGGTCGCCCACTTCTACACCCGCTTTTTCGGCAGGCATTCCCGGAATCAGTTCGGCGATTTTGAATGGTTCCATCGCACGGATGAAGTTACGTTTCTCGTCGGGGTCGGATAATTTTTCAATGAAATTGTTGGGAATTTCGATCTGTACTTCCTGACCGTTGCGGTTTACTGTGTATGAGCTGTTGCTTCCCAGGAAAACCTCCGGACCGATCACATCACTGAAATCCTTGAAAGATTTACCGTTCACGCGAACGATTTTGTCGCCCGTTTTCAAGCCGATCTCTTGTGCGAGCTCACCTGCTACAATACCGTATTTATTGACTTCGTCGATCGAAAGAAACTGTCTGCCGTCGTGATAGGCGATGGCGATAAAGATGATGATACCCACGACCACGTTCACGATAATCCCACCGAGCATCACGATCAGCCGTTGCCAGGCTGGTTTCGAACGGAATTCCCACGGTTGCGGCTCCTGGCTCATCGCCTCGGTGTCCATAGACTCGTCGATCATCCCGGAAATCTTTACAAACCCGCCCAGCGGGATAGCGCCTATGCCGTATTCTGTTTCGCCTTTCTGAAAACTGAAAATTTTAGGAGGAAAGCCTATAAAGTATTTTTCAACCCTCATTCCGAACAATTTTGCGGCGGCCATATGCCCCCACTCATGCAACCCCACCAGGATCGACAGGCCCAGGATAAGCTGCCCTGCCATGATCAATATTTCCAATGCTTTCTGTAATTCCATTCAGGTTTTGTAATCGTTACGGGTTAATTGTTAATCAAAAAAAGTTCGATCTCCGCTACCGGATCAGTGTTTTAAACGTAAATGTAAACAGTAAAGTTACGCAAATCCTCAAACAACCATGCAAATGCCCGGTATCAGTGTGCAAGTGGGGTTTTGTCGGGTCCGATGGCTATACCCATCATCCGCATCAGCTCCGACGCATTGAAACTGCGGCAGATGCCCTCGTGCAAGCGATAGTCGAAATGCAGCTGGCCATTCTCTACATCCGAGCGGAAGTGAAAGTTGTGGATGTAAGTTTCGGTTGCGCCCCACTCGCCGAGTTCGAGGTCATGTGTGGATACCATACCAGAGGCCGTTTTGGCATGCAGCTGGCGGATCAGCGCCTCCGCACCCCGGTGGCGGTCGGCGGAGTTGGTACCTTTGAGTATTTCATCGAGTAAATAGAAGACAGGTGCGTGAGCCTGCTCGTCGGCCAGTTCAAGGAGTTTTCGGAGCCTTTTTAATTCCGCATAAAAAGAAGAAGTGCTCTCTTCCAGGGAATCCTGCGTGCGCATGCTGCTGAACACCCGCACAGGCGAGCAGGCGAATGCGCCCGCGCTCACGACCGCACCCATTTGCGCCAGGACGAGGTTCAGTCCGATTGTTCTCAGAAAAGTACTTTTCCCCGACATATTCGAGCCGGTTACCAGTATCGTTTTGCCCGTCCCCTGCATCGCAAAGTCATTACTGATCCGTTTGGCGGCCGGAATCAGCGGATGGCCCAGCGAAGTAGCGGCGATCGTAACTTCGGCAGCATTATCGACAGCGGGTATAATATATTCCGGATTGGCAAATGCGTGGCCCGCCAGACTGTTCATCGCTTCCGTATCGGCCAGCACGTCCAGCCAGTCGGTGAGGTGCCGGTGATGTACGGCTTTCCAGTCTTCGAGGCTGGCGAGGCAATGCATATCCCAAAGTGTGGGTATGCCAATGAAGATCGCGAAATAGGGATTGTTACGGTAATCCAGCTTTTCGAAGAGGCTACCGACCTTCGCCAACGCAGCCGAAGAGCCGGTGATCTGCGCTTTTCTCGCCTGCCACCACACTGATTGATAAGGCGCGTACTCTGCTTTTTTCAGCAAATCCGAATAAGCTGTGAGCGTTTGCCCCATTGAGGCCGTACGGTTTGCGAGCACTTTCACAAAATCGGCGTAGCGGCCTAATATGAAAAGATGGATTCCGAGGCTGATCAGCACGGCAATACCCGGGAGGACGCCTGCGAAATACAATAGCGCGATCAGCAGGGTAAGCACAGGGTACCAGCGCAGCGGCATTGCGCTTTTTAACGGGGCTGGAAATGGCTCCAATACCCATTCCTGAAATTCGCCCACGTGCTTGGCCGCGTGCTCGTGAAGCAATGCGGTCGCTTCCCATTGCTGGATGAGTTCGGGGTGATGGCTGAAATCGGTGGAGGCTGTTTGCCGGAGCCCTACCTCGGTTGCATCGGCCGGGTTTTTGAGCCAGTTGGCGAGTCGGCGGCTTCCTTCGGCGGTGCGGCTGCGGTTGAGCAGTTTGAATAGGGAAAACTCACCGAAAATGTCCAGGTCGTCGGCGTAGTTATGGTCTTTTTCGCGGAATTCCGAGCCGGTTTCAGGCCGCTTGAAGCGGAGATCGAGCCGGGCGAGTTCATCGTCATTAATGGCTACAAGGTTTCGCTGGAAGTTCCGGTTGGTACGGGCTTCCTGCTGCTTCCGCATCAGGATCAGAAATGTAACCAGGAACACCAGTATCCCGATTCCCCAGTAGGCGACGCCGGTTTTGTTCCACACTACCGCCAGGATTGCCATGCCGGCAAATGCGGCCAGTCGCAGCAGGGCTATATTTTTAAATCTTTCATGTTCCCTTTGTTCCGCTATGGCTGCTTTTTCTTTTTGGGTTTGAAAAAATGTGCGTGATCCGGACCGGGTTGTTTCAGTGTTTTTCATGAAAGGTTTTCAGCTGTTTCAAATTGTAGTTTGATGAGGTTGGCGTACAGGCCATCAGGAATAGTGCTCAATGCCTGGTGTGTGCCCGACTCCGCAATCCGGCCGTCGCGCAGGACGTAGATCATATCGACCTTCCGGATGGTGGCCAACCGGTGCGCGATCACGATCGTCGTGCGGTTTTTCATCAGCTCGTCCAATGCGATTTGTACCAGCTTTTCGGATTCCGCGTCGAGCGAACTGGTCGCTTCGTCGAGAATGAGGATTTTGGGATCTTTTAAAATAGCCCTTGCAATAGCAATGCGCTGCCGCTGGCCACCGGAAAGCTTAATACCCCGCTCGCCGACGATCGTCTCAAATCCTTCGGGAAAAGACTCGATAAATTCCAGTGCATGGGCGCGCTCGGCGGCATCAATAATGGCTTCACGCGAAGCCGAAGGTTTTCCGTAGGCAATGTTTTCATAGATCGTCCCGCCGAAAAGCATCACCTCCTGCGGCACAATCGCGATGTTTTTCCTTAATGCTGAAAGGCCATATTCCCTGACAGGCTTGCCGTCGACGAGGATTTCGCCGGATTGATATTCATAGAAACGCATCAGGAGTTGTACAATGGTGGATTTACCTGCACCGCTGTATCCTACCAAAGCTATTTTCTCGCCTGCCTGAACGTCCAGCGAAACACCTTTTAAAACCGGCAGATCAGGCCGTGAAGGGTAGGCAAAATGAATGTCCTCGTAAGTCACGCGGCCTTCCACATGACTTGCTACTGCGTTCTGAGCCTCCTCTACCGAAACTTCCGGTGTTTCTCCCAAAATTTCGAAGATGCGTTCCGACGCACCCACCGTGCGGTTGATCTGGGCATATAAATCGCCCATTCCGCTGATCGACGCGCCGATGAACGTGGTGTAGAGGATAAATGTAAATAAGTCCGAAAGCCCGAACTCGCCCGCCTGCACCAATGCTGCACCGTACCAGACCACACCCACTATCCCGCCAAACATGGCAAAAATGATGAACGAAGCGAATGCGCCGCGAAAGCGCGAAGCATGCAATGAAAGATCGATCACGCGGTCGAGGATGGTCCGGTACCGATTGATTTCCAGTGATTCATTGGTAAATGCCTTTACCACATGTACGGATTGCAGCGTTTCTTCCACCACCACATTCGCTGCTGCATACTGATCTTGCACCTTGCGTGCGAGCAGGCGCGTGTGACGGCCGAAGAATACCGATGCAATGCCCAGTACCGGCACCGTCGCGAGCATGAACAACGTCAGTTTCCAGGAAGTATAAAACAAAATGGACATTCCGACGATCAGCGTAGCGAGCTGGCGGAAGAGTTCTGCGAGTGTAAATGACAGCAAACCTTGCAACTGCGACACATCGGAGGTAATGCGGCTCGTGAGCTCGCCTACGCGACGCTCTTCGAGAAACGGAACAGGTAATGTGATGATCTTGCTGAAAACATCCATCCGGATATTGTTGACAGCCTTTTCACTGACTTTGGAAAAAAGGTATATCCGGAAATACGAAAATACCGCCTGACCCAGCAACACGACGAAGAGCAACAGCGTGATCTGGTTGATCGTAAACGGAGATTTTCCCTCGATGACTTCGATAATGCTGCCGACCAGCTTCGGAAACGCGAGCGAGGTACCGGTGGACAACACGAGGAACAGCATTCCCGCCGCGAACATCATACGGTAGGGGCGCAGGTAGCGCAGCAGTTGCAGGGTAATTTTAAGGCCTTCCCATTTGATTTTTCTTACTGCAAACGGAGACGGGGTTTCCTTGTTGGCCATTATATCTGGTTAGGTGCACCGGAATTCAGCGTAAACCCGGTATTGATAATACATTCGATAGATTGCCTGCAAAAATAAGCATTATTTGAAAGCCGCCCGGGTGGGGCCGCCTGGGTAGGGCCGCTTCGGCAAGGCATTCACGCTAAGTTTACGTGCGATTGTGGTTAAAAATTCCTAATTTTTCAATGAACGGACGATGTGTCTTTCTGCCGGTGTAAAAATGTTGTAAAAAAACTTGCATGCGCCAGGCAACCCTGTGCCGGAATCCCTCGTATAGGCTAAAAAAGCAAATAGCATGCCCGAGTATAACTCCGCCGTTCTTCAAGAACTACTCGACGGCTGTTTACAGAAAAACCGCCGCAGTCAGGAGCTGTTGTATAAACAGTTTTACGGCTATGCTATGAGCATTTGTTTGCGCTATACACGCAGCCGGGAAGAGGCGAAAGAAATACTCAACGATGGATTCCTGAAGGTTTTCACGAAACTCGAAAGTTTCGATGCAAGCCGACCATTTAAAACCTGGTTGAGCAGAATCATGATTAATACAGCCCTCGATCATTACAGACAGGAAGTTCGCAGAGATGTTTTTGACGACGTGGAGGTGGCGGAACAGGTGTCCGTCGACGAAACGGTTATCAGCAAGCTTTCACACGAAGAGCTGATCGGACTGATCCAGCGCCTGACACCGGCATACCGGCTGGTATTCAGCTTGTCGGTTATTGACGGCTACACACACGAGGAAATTGCAGAACAACTGAATATTTCGGTTGGGGCGTCAAAATCCAATTTGTCGCGTGCAAGGGAAAAGTTGAGAGATATGTTATCCAAGATTAATATTGACGACTATGATAGAGTTGCCAGATGACGAACTGGACAAGCTCTTCAGAAAGTCATCAGAAGAGCTTGATCCGACATACGAACCCGACGATTGGAATGACCTGCGGAAGCGACTCGACCAGCAGGATGGAAAAACTCCGGCCGGATGGTGGCGGAAATGGTGGCCTGCCGGCTTGCTGGCATTGCTAATACCGATCGGGATGGTAGTGTACTCCTGGGAAGGGGAGAATGGAGGAAAAGGAGAAGGGTGGAAGGAGAAGGCAGGAATTGTCGGTGAATCAGGTGTTGTCGGGAACGAAGGAACGGAGGATGGAGGAAGTGAGAGTGGGGTAGTGGAGGATGGAGGCGTCAAGGCTGCTGAAAATGCCGGGGTTGAAGGTAAGTCAGGTGTTGTCAGGGAGTCAGGTGTAGCTAAGGAGTCAGGTCATTCGTCAGAAGGGAGCGGGAAGTCGGGAGGAGAAGCTGTAAAAACAGCTGCGATTGTTGATAAAGAAAAGCCGACTGTGGATAATGCAAATGAATTGGGTGCTAAGAGAAACAAAGTTGCTGTTAGTAGCAAAAAAGATATTGACAGCAAACTAAAAACCAGTGAGAAAGATGCTGGTAAATCTTCTTCGAAATCAGAACTGGCTGCCGCAGGTAACGGCAGAAAACCATTGCCCCGGAGCCAATCTAAGGCAGGCGGAGTGTTCTTAGAGCCTAACCGCTCAAAAGTGGAAGGAGGCGACGGGGCTCTTTCTTTTAAAAACAATGCGAAAGCAGCAGGCGGGGAGACGTCCCTGCCGCAATCAGCGGGCCGGCAAGACGTCAATGCGGCTCCCAAGGCTTCGACGGAAATGCAGCCGGAATCGTTTACAAAAGCTGATGAGTCGGGTCGCGCACTGATTTCTGCACCCGCATTGGATAGTAAGGCGTTGAAATGGAATGTGTTGCAGTTGCCCGGGGTTTCCGAACCGGTGTATGAGCTGGCTGAGCCGCCTGCACCGCCAAAACAATCGTCCCTGTCGGGAGATGACAGGCCGCTTATGGCAGTCAGGTTCGGCTATTCGCCGGATTTGAGCACGGTAGGATTGAAGGATTTTTCAAAGCCCGGAACGTCGGTGTCGCTGTTGGTAGAATATTCGTTTTTGCCGAGATTCTATTTGCAAAGCGGTGCGGTTTGGAGCCGGAAAGATTACTCCGCGTCGGCGGAGGCCTATCAATTGCCTAAGCATAAGTATTACCCGCCGTTGGCATTGAGTGGAATAGACGGGGTGTGCAAAGTGCTGGAAATACCGCTCAATGTGCGATATGACATTGCGTTGGGAGAACGTTCGCGCTGGTTTGCAACAGGCGGTTTCTCGTCCTACCATATGAACGCTGAAAAATATAAATACTATTACATCGATCCGAACGACCCCAGTGCGGAAAAATGGCCGGGCTGGAATGGAAAAACCGGCTGGTACTGGCTGAGCCACGCCAACGTTTCAGCAGGCTACGAATATAGAATTTCCCGCAAGCTATCCTTGCTTGCTGAACCATCGATCCGGATGCCGCTCAAACGCGTCGGCTACGGAAAAGTGAACCTCATTACCACAGGCCTTTGGCTATCGGTGCGCTACACCCCTGTTTTCAAGTGAGCACTATGCCCACATTATCATTGAATTATATCTACTAATTAATTTATTCATTCATTATGAACTCAATTGACCAAGGAAACATGAAAAGAGGCGAGTTTTTGAAAAGCCTCGGGCTCAGCACCTCAACGTTAATGGCATTCTGGTGCCTGGGTACAACTATGACAGCGTGCGGTTCAAGCAGCGACGATCCTAAACCTGATCCAAATCCTGGCACTGGTACAGGCACTGGAATAACAGGCACAACAACCGGTACAGCGATCAATTTTACGGTTGATTTGACTAATTCGAATACTTCAAAACTGAAAAACAACGGCGAATCCATCATTACGGGAGATGTGCTCGTAGCTAAGACTACGAGCGGCAGCTACGTTGCTTTGAGCAAAATCTGTACACATGAAGGGAACCAGGTGGCGTACAGGTCATCGTCCAACGACGTTTTCTGCCAAACTCATGGCTCCACGTTCAGTATTGCCGGCGCTGTGACCAATGGTCCTGCCACAACTGCACTTAAAACGTATACAGTAACCGTTTCTGCGGACGGAAACACTTTAACTGTGAAGGCTTAATCTCAACCAATCATGAAAGTACTCCGCCTATTCGTGATGTTGATGTGTTCATCAACAGTATTATATGCACAGGACGACTTGCTGAACGAGTTGTCGAAACAGGACAGCGCACAAACCGTTCCGGTCACCGCCACTTTCAAATCGACCCGCGTGGTGAACGGGCAGTCAGTGGAAACGATGAAAAAGAAGCACCTCGATCTGCGTATTTCGCACCGTTTCGGCAAGCTGAACTCGGGCGCCTACCAGTTTTTCGGCCTCGACCAGGCGACGATGCGGCTGGGTTTCGAATATGGGTTGACGGACGATCTGATGATCGGAGTTGGCCGGAGCACGTCGCAGAAGGTGTATGATTTTTTTGGTAAATATAAGTTGCTGAAACAGAGCACCGGCGCACGCAATATCCCGGTTTCGGTGACATTGTTCGGTGGAACGGGTGTGGCAACGGTGGACAAGGAGCGCGATTTTCAGGACAAGCTATACTACACGGCACAGGTGCTCGTGGCACGGAAATTCGGGGAGCGCTTGTCGTTACAACTGTCGCCAACCTATTTGTACCGCACCATGCCGGACGTGACGGGCGACGAAAAAGTGCTTTTCGCAGTAGGCATCGGTGGCCGTTTCAAGCTCTCGAAACGCGTTTCGCTGAACGGTGAGTACTTTTACACCGCCCGTGAAAAGAATACGGTTACAGCCCCTTACCACGATTCAATGTCGTTCGGCGTCGATATCGAAACCGGCGGGCACGTTTTCCAACTGCATTTTACCAATTCCCTGGGCATGATCGAGAAACAGTTTATCGGCGAAACCACTGGTAGCTGGGGCAAGGGGGATATTCATTACGGGTTCAACATTTCCCGTACTTTCAGCTTTGACAAGAAGAACAAGAAGCAGCCAAACTGATCCAGACTATGAAACCGCATTTTTATCGCGTGGCCTGCCTGGCCATGTTCAGTACCGCTTTGCTTTCCGGAACAGCGTTTGCTCAAATGTTTGCCACTTCTGGCGGTAACACGCAATTCTCGGCATCGACACCTTTGGAGAATATTGAAGCGGAGAATAAGAAGTCGCAGGTGATCCTGAATACGGCTAACAACGAGATCGCGATCCGGATGAACATGCGGGAGTTTTCTTTTCCCAATAAACTGATGCAGGAGCATTTCAATGAAAACTACATCGAATCGGTAAAATACCCGACAGCAACGTTTTCAGGGAAGGTCGATAAGGCGCCGGATTATACCAAGGACGGGAATTACGATGTGTCGGCAACCGGAAAATTTACGGTTCACGGCGTTACCAGGGAACGGACGATCAAAGGGAAGATGAAGATTGAGGGCGGAAAGATCACGATCAGTTCCGATTTCGAGGTAGCGCTGGTGGACCATAACATTGAAGTGCCTAAGGTGGTTTTCGTGAAAATCGCGCAGATCATCAAAGTGAAGGCACAATATGCATTAGCTCCGTATAAAAAATGATAAAGACCTGCGGTCGGCCGGAACGCAGGAACGCAGGTCTTTATTAAAACTGTGGGGTGTTACAGACTTGGTAAGCCTTTCTTGAACTTGCCAAGTCTTTTTCATTATCTCCTGCGGCGCCTGCGGGCGGGTTTTCTTTTACGTACTACTTTTTTCCGTACCTGTGCCTTTTTGACGGTTGTTTTGCGTGCCGGTGCGGCTACGGCCTCTTCTTCCTCCTCATCTTCGCTTACAGCTTCTTCGGTGGAAGCGGCCGTTTCGGTAATGGCTACGGTTTCATTGGTTTCTTTCTGATCTACATACGGCAAGCGCACCGCTGCGATTTGCTCGATATTCGAAGTGTTTTCGATCGGTCTCAACCTGAATGCGTAGGAATAGGCTTTCGCAGGCAGCAGGTATGCCTCGTGTACGCGGGGGGACCAGCTATCGTCTCCACCTAAGCCCATTTGGGCGAGGTCGATGTTTACGACTGTCGCAGTACCGCGGTTCAACACCGCAGCGCGACGCTTGGCTGCCAGGAGGTCTTTGTCCGTATAATCATGGACGTTGAAATTGAATGCGGTGTCGCTCAGCACCAGCAATCCGACGCCTTCCGTATTGGTCACCGTAGCCCAGCGGACGCCGGTTTTGTTGCCATTTTCCTGCGGAGTAATGTACGGGAAATGCTGCTCAGCTACTGTGCCGGCGTAAATGCCCACCTTGCCGCTCGTTTTGCGATCGGAGTAAGTCTCATGCTGGCCATTGCCATACCATTGCGTTTTGGTAAATGCGGCGGGCATTCTCAGCTGCATTCCCACCTTGGCCAGCGACGGCCATTCGCCTCGTGGCGTAAATGTGTTTTGTACATGAATATCGCCCGAGGCATAAACCATATATACCGACTGCACGTCCATTTCGCCTTTGGATTGCTTTAATGTCTGGTTGAGGGTCACTTTGTAAATCTGTGCGGTGAGCTTTTGGGTTTTCATTTCGGAAGCCACGCGTTCCAGCGTGTCGACGCTGAAATTGCGCCATTGGGCGGCGTAGCTTTTTGCGCCGCCACCTTCGTCATTATCGGTCGGCACGCGCCAGAAGTTGGCATATGGGCCGCTTTCGAGCATTTCTTCCTTTTTGTTTTTGAAAGAAATCATACGACCTTCGTTTTTATCGAAAACCACTGTAAAATCCTGTCCGGAAATCTGTACGCGTGCGGCGGTGATCTGCGCAATGCGGAGCGGACGTTCGCCATACAGGCTAAGATTAGGCCGTGGAGCGGCCGGTTTTACCACCGGTACCTGATGCCACGCAACTTCGTGGCCTTTCGGCGCCCAGCGCGTAGCTTCTTTTAATCTTACACTGAGATTGAGAAAATACTCCGCATTGGGTTTGGCCGCAGCAGGAAGTTCATAAGGAATCGTTAGCTGCTGTTTCTGGCGTGCCAATGCGTTCAAATTGGCAATGCTGCCGCCTTTCCCCACCGGCTTGCCATTCTCGATCAGCAACCACACAAGTTCGTAACCATGCAATGATTGGAAATCGTAGGCATTATGCAGCGTGATGGTCTTCGCGCCGGCTTTCAGCGTGTCCGGCATTTCGAATTTCACGTATTGATAAACCTTTTTCACCTCATTCAGCTCGGGCTGGGGCGTGCGGTCGGGGTTTACGAGTCCGTCGCCGGCATTGGCGCCGTCGATGTAGTTGAAATAATCCCAGTACTCGGTACCATCCGCGCGTTTCAGTTTCAAGCCCTGGTCTACCCAGTCCCAAATGAAGCCGCCCTGCATCGTCGGGTACTTTTCGATCAGGTCCCAATATTCTTTCAGGTTACCGATGCTGTTGCCCATTCCGTGCGCGTACTCGCATACGATGAGGGGGCGGGTTTTGTCTTTTTTGACCAGCTCGGCCATGTCCTGCGTGGACGGGTACATGACGGAAACGATGTCGAAACTGCTCACAGTAGTTGGCTTGTAATCCTTGCGCCCTTCGTAATGGATAGGCCGGGTAGGATCGGCGAGCTTGATAAAATCCCCCATGTCCACGAAATTCTGTCCCATTCCCGACTCATTACCCAGCGACCAGATGATCACCGACGGGTGGTTTTTGTCTCTTTCGACCATCGCATTGCCCCGCGCCAGAAATGCGGCACGCCATTGCGGATTATCGGCCAGGATAATGTTTTTGCTCCACAGCTCGTGGCTCTCGATATTCGCTTCGTCCATCACGTACAGGCCGTACTGGTCGCAGAGGTCGTACCATTCGGAGGCGTTGGGATAATGCGAGGTCCGCACAGCATTGATATTGTGCTGTTTCATTAAGGTAATGTCCTTGATCATCGACTCCCGGCTGATCACACGGCCCGTTTCCGGATCGAATTCGTGGCGGTTGACGCCCTTAATGGTTACGGCTTTGCCATTCACCAATAGCTGCCCGCCTTTAATCTTCACATCCCTGAATCCCACACGCTGGCTCGTCGCTTCGAGGACTTTGCCATCGGAATTCATGAGCTGTACCGTCAGCGTGTACAGGTTCGGCATTTCGGCGCTCCATTTGGCGGGGTTAGGAACCGGCATTTCAGCTCGCACAGCACCTTCTCTGCCCATTTCCAGTGTGCCTACCATCTGGCTCACCGGTGTGGTGACCACGTTTTTGGACGCATCGTACAATGTGAAAAGTACCTGATGCGCGTGAATGGGCTGCTCGCCATAGTTTTTTACATAAGCACTCAGTTTCAGTGTCGCATGCTCATGGTTGGCGTCCAGAATCGTCCTGACGGAATAGTCGGTTAATACCACTTTGGGTAAAAGCAGCAGATCTACATCGCGGAAAATGCCCGAAAGCCGCCAATAATCCTGGTCTTCCAGGTAACTGCCGTCCGACCAGTTGATCACCTGCACCGCGAGGTTGTTGACACCTGCCTTCACATCCTCCGTCACATCGAACTCGAATGGAGTCATGCCATCTTCGTGATAACCGATGGCGACGCCGTTCAGCCAAACATAGCAGGCCGACTGCACGCCACCGAAATGCAGGAATACCTGCTTATCCTTTAAATCCTGCGAAACAGTGAAGGTTGTGCGGTACATACCCACGGCATTGGTATCCGCGTTGATGCGCGGCGGTGTTGCCTTGAACGGGTGTTTGATATTGCTGAAAACCGGGCGATCGTATTTGCGTCCTTCGCGTGCGCCTACGACCTGCCAGTTGGACGGTACGGGGATATTGTCCCAGCCCGCATCGGCGATTTTGGGGTCATAGAAGTTGAGTTGCGCTTTCGATGGGTGTTGCGCCCATTTGAACTTCCAGGTGCCATTCAGCGACTGCACGAACGGGCCTTTTCTGTCCATGGCCAATGCCGCTTTTTCCGTGGAGTAGGGGAAAAAATCGGCACGGGGCTTTTCGGTGTTGATACTGATTACTTGCGGATCCTGCCACTCGGGAATGGCCTGGGCGTGAGCCTTTTGGTTCAGGATTTGTATTAAAAAAAGCAGTATGGGTAATCCGTGGCGTGTAGAAAATTGCATATTACTTTCTGTGGTAACATTCGGGCGGTGCTTTGATTGAAAGGGTGAAAAGCACGCGTTTTTATTTTGGAGGTTAAAATTAGGGATAATCAAAAAGAAACGGACGCAAAACCGGGGTACCATGAAGTTTTATTTGAAGAATGCCTTTAATTTGCCTCCACATGTAAATTCTCTGTTATGCTGTTAGCGGTCGACCTTGGCAATACCGACACTGTTTTCGGGCTTCATGATTCCGGTAACTGGGAGCACATCTGGCGGATGCGCTCGCTGGTGCAGGAAAACGAGGCACATTACGAGTCGAAGCTCCGGCTGCATTTCCTGGAAGCGGGTTTGTGGTTTGGAGACGTGCAGAAGGTGGTGCTCAGCAGCGTCGTGCCCGCACTTACCCCCGTGATTCTGAGAATGCTCCGGTCGCTGTTCGGTGACGGGGTGATCGTGGTCGGGCCGGAGATTTATCCTGCATTGTCTATTGAAATCGACCATCCGCATGAAATCGGCGCGGACCTGATCGCCAATGCGGTAGCGGTGTCTACGCGGTATAAAGAAAATTGCGTGGTCGTCGATTTTGGTACTGCATTAACATTTACGACTGTTTCCAAAGACAGCAAAATTCTAGGTGTAGCCATATTACCGGGCTTGATCACCGCGGTGAAAGCGTTGTTTGCCAACACGGCACAATTGCCGGAAGTACCCTTGCAGCTCCCGCCATCGGCCATTGGTAAAAACACCGTCGAGGCCATTCAGGCCGGTATTCTGCTGGGTTATGAAGGGTTGGTCAAATCGCTGGTGGGCCGCATTCGTGCGGAGCTGGGCGGTGAATGCATTGCCGTCGCCACAGGCGGGTTATCGTCCATTATCGACACCCTGCGCGACGAGTTTGTAGAAATCGACAGAAAGTTAACGCTGGACGGCCTTCGCATTATCGGCGAAAGCCTCAGGGCTTAGTTTTGAAATAACCATCCTCAATCAAAGGCAAATCCGAAATAGACTGATTGTACAAATACACCCAACAATCCATGACCACTTCCTGACTACCCTTGGCCCCCTCCTGTCCACACCTGATAGGCACCACCTTCCTGACATACAAACTCGCCGCCTCATCTTCCCAAACATCCTCATATTCATCGAGTTCTTTAAGTACTTCAAGGGAGTTTAGCTGATAAATTTCCCCTTGTACGCGCGTAGGCGCATCGGGCTCGTACAATGCGCCCGGGTACCACTCCACGCGGAACAATTTCCCATTGAAATACCCTTTTCCTATATAGCTTGAAGACAACCGGAGCTTCCGCGCATAGGGGTTGTCAAAACCCTGCATCAAAGTGCCGTAAGTGAATAAATTATATAACTTTTCCATTCTGCTGCCAGAAGATCAGAAATTCCGCTTAATGCAGAACTGTATTTTTCTTATATTTACATGTAAGCTTCTTCATTATACTAATATACCGTTATGTACGAAAAGAATCTTGGTACAAAACAAAAAGCACTACGGATCAACCTCGACCGCCGGATCTACGGATCGTTTGCGGAAATCGGGGCTGGTCAGGAAACGGCGGCTTACTTTTTCAAAGCCGGCGGCGCATCCGGAACCATCGCTAAAACGATGTCGGCCTACGACATGACATTCAGCGACGCGATATATGGGACAGAGGAAGGCGGAAGGTACGTGGTAGAATCCCGATTGATGAAAATGCTGAACCGCGAGTACAATCTCGTAGAAAAGCGGCTCTCGGAAAAACGGGGTGTTGACAGTACCTTTTTTGCTTTCGCGAACACAGTTGTAGCCCTCAATTTTCAAAAAACAAACGAATCACACGGCTGGATCGGTCTGCAATTCCAGCTCACTCCCATGGGCCCGACGAACTACGTCGTGATCCACGTGCGGATGCGCGATGATGAGAACATCCTGCAACAGCAGGCGCTCGGCATTATCGGTGTAAACCTGATTTACGGTTGCTATTACTATTACAAATCGCCCGAAATCCTGCTCATGTCGCTCATGGACGATCTGACGATAGACCGGATCGAGATCGATATGGTACGGTTCAGCGGGCCTGATTTTGCCAAGGTGGATAACCGCCTCATGAGTCTTCGGCTCGTGAAGAATGGCTTTACCGACGCGGCATTGTTCGGCAGCGACGGGGGCGTTTTGCAGCCTTCCGAGGCGTTGTACAAGAAGCACATTCTCATGATGCGCGGCCGCCTGCGCCCGATCACGAATGTGCATATAGACCTGATCAGCAACGGCCAACGGCAGTTTCTGGCCGAGGAAGATGTGGATGAATCCAAAGTGGTGCTCATTTCGGAGCTCACGCTGCATAACCTCAAAGCCGGCGACCGCGATATCGATGAAAAGGACTTTCTCGACCGTGTGGATATCCTTTGCTCGCTGGGGCATATGGTAATGATCTCCAACCACCATGAGTATTACCGGTTGGTGGCGTACCTGTCGAGGCTGACGAAGCTGAAATCCGGCCTGCTCCTTGGTAGCCCGAATTTGCAGGACATTTTCGAAGAAAAGCACTATCAGTTTCTGCAAGGAGGTATTCTCGAATCCTTCGCGACGCTGTTCAGCCGGAAGGTGAAATTGTACATTTACCCAACATTGCAACCGGACGGTTCGGTTTATAGCTGTGAGAATTTCCGTGTACCGGATCATTTGCGGCCGTTGTTCCAGTATCTGATCGTGAATGACAAGATAGAGGACATTAAGAATTACAATACCGAACATATGCACATCACTACCGACCTGGTGCTGGAAATGATCAAGCGCGGCGAGCCGGGATGGGAAAAGCTAGTGCCGGAGAATGTGGCTCAGATGATCAAGGAAAAGTCACTGTTCGGGCTTCCTAGTGAGAACAATTACGTTGATACGGTGAAGCAGATTCACCAGGCTGTGGGGAATTTGTAGCGGCATTTTTTATGCCACCGCAGCGGCGGACCGTGAAGGCACGAATGTTACACGAATACGTTTCGTGAATATTCGTGCCTTCGTGGCATTAAGAAATAACTCTTCTTAGCTTTTGGATATAAAATCCCCCTTATGTCCAAAATTCTATCCCCGCCCACCACATTCCTCGGCAGGCTCAAATACCTCGGTCCCGGTTTCATCCTTTCCGCTGCTATTGTAGGCTCCGGCGAGCTTATCGCCACCACTGCATTGGGCGCGAAGGCCGGTTTCGTCATGTTCTGGCTCATCATCCTGAGCTGCCTTGTCAAAGTCGCATTACAGCTGGAATTTGGCAAGAATGCCATTTACACCGGCACATTTATCATGCACAATTTCAACAACCTGCCCGGGCTGAGGCTCGGTAAGGCGCATTGGAGCATTTGGCTGTGGCTTTCATTACAGGGATTGAAATTGCTGCAAGTAGGCGGCATCGTCGGGGGCGTTGCCATTGTGCTGAACATGGCATTTCCTTTCGTTTCGGTCAATTTGTGGGCGGTTATCTCGGTGCTGATCACTTCATTCTGGGTTTATAAAGGCAATTACGGTCCGGTGGAGAAAGGCTCGCTCGTAATGATCATTCTCTTCACCGCAGTCATATTAATATCCGTCATTTCTCTTCAATGGACGCCATATGCCATCACTTGGCCGCAATTTGAGAGCGGTTTGCAATTTTCACTACCCACCGCATTGGTCGCTACGGCATTCGGAGCATTCGGCATCACGGGCGTCGGTGGCGACGAAATCATGTATTACAATTACTGGTGCATCGAAAAGGGCTACGCAGCATACACCGGCCCGAACGACGGTTCGAAAGAATGGTCCGACCGTGCCAAAGGCTGGTTCCAGGTCATGTATCTTGATGCTGTGCTGTCAATGGTAGTCTATACTATTGTAACGGCCGCATTTTATCTCCTCGGAGCCGCTGTATTGCACACGGGCGGCGCAGTGCCGGAAGGTTACCGGATGGTCGAGACCCTATCCCGCATTTTTACGGAAACGCTCGGCCCGTGGGCCAAAAATATCTTTCTGATAGGTGCTTTCTTCGTGCTCTATTCCACATTGTTCACAGCCACGGCGAGCTGGGCGAGGGTTTGGGGAGATGCATTCGGGCAGATCGGCTGGATGAAGTTCGGCTCGGAGCAGGAGCAAAAGCGGAGCATCGGCGTGATGTCGTGGGTACTGCCTATTGCCTGGTGCCTGCTATTTCTCTTTTTTCAGACGCCGGTAAGGATGGTCATTCTCGGCGGCATTGCCACATCGGTGCTGCTGTTGCTGGTGGTATATGTGTCGCTCGTGTTCCGTTATCGAAATTTGCCCGTCGCGTTAAAGCCATCCGCTTTATACGATGCTTTCTTCTGGATAAGCGTGCTCTCGATCCTCTTTGTGAGCGGGTATGGTATTGCTCAAATTATTTAGGGAAGAATAGTACTTAATTTTAAATGAGTAGTACTTTTTGATAGCGAACGAATAGGGGAGTTACTTCTCATTTTCGTCTAACTGATTGCCGGTCAGGTAAAACGCATTCATTTCGAAATCCTAAATTCTTTCATATGGACAAACCAAACGAAGTATCGAGAAGAAACTTTATCAAAAACACCACGGGAGCCGCCGTAGCGCTTTCCATTCCGGCTATTATTCCCGCAAGCGCATTCGGCGCGAACGACCGCGTGCGCGTAGCGGTACTGGGTGTGAACGGGCGCGGGCAGAGCCATATCTCGGGTTTTAATGCCCTGAGCAATGTGGAAGTAGCCACGCTCTGCGATCCCGACAATAATATTTTGCAGAAACGCGCGCAGGAATTCGAGCAGAAAACGGGTAAGAAGGTCAAGACGGAAAACGATCTTCGTAAGGTTTTTGATGACAAAACCATTGACGCAGTGAGCATCGCCACGCCGAACCACTGGCACGCATTGGCGGCTATCTGGGCTTGTCAGGCAGGGAAAGATGTGTATGTGGAGAAGCCGGGTTCGCACAACCTCCACGAAGGCCGGAAGCTCGTGGAAGCCGCCCATAAATATAAAAGGGTGGTACAACACGGCGTCCAGCTACGCAGCTCGGAGGCATTAAAGGAAGCGGTGAAGCATCTCCGGGATGGCCTAATTGGCAATGTTTATATGGCAAGAGGCCTCGTTTACAAATGGCGGCCAGATATCGGTGATAAAGGTACCGAGCCCGTACCAGCAGGCCTCAACTACGACCTCTGGACCGGCCCGGCCGAAATGAAGCCATTCTCACGCAACTACGTGCATTACGACTGGCACTGGCATTGGAACTACGGCAACGGCGATATCGGCAACCAGGGCATCCACGAAACCGATATGTGCATGTGGGGCCTCGGCGTGGAGTCTTTCCCGGACAAAATCACATCCTCCGGCGGCAAATTCCTCTGGAACGATGCTAAGGAAACGCCGGAAGTGCTGAGTTCTTCATTTGTATATACCAAGGAAAAGAAGATCATCGAATTCGAAGTGCGGCCCTGGATGACCAACGATGAAGGCGGCGTCGGCATTGGAAACATCTTCTATGGTTCGGAAGGTTATATGGTGGTGAAGGGTTACGATTACTACGAAACCTTCCTGGGCAAAGACAGGAAAGCCGGCCCATCACGGAAAGCTGGTGGTGATCACTATAAAAACTTTATCGATGCTGTGATCGCCAAAGACCCGAAGTTACTTAATGGACCAGTTGAAACAGCGCATTTGTCTTCGGGCCTCGCGCATTTGGGCAATATCGCCTACCGCGTCGGCCGTGCGCTTACTTTTGATAGCAAGACGGAGAAATTTGTAGGAGACGATGAGGCTAATAAGCTGCTGACGAGGAAATACCGCTCGCCCTACGCGCTGCCGCAGGTGGTGTAGCGTTGGATTGAAATTCGGAATTATTATTCAATAGAAAAGTTCTCTTTATGAGAACTTTTCTTATATTCACACACTTTATATGAAAGTACATCTCATTAGAAAAGAGAGCGTTGAAGGATTCATTCGGGATCATGCAAGAAGCGGATCTTCATTTGAAGAATGGCTTAGAAAGCTAAAAGGTGCAAACTGGCGACGCCCCGAAGATATCAGTGAACATTACCCTACGGTTGATTTTCTCGGTAACGGATGCCCAAGAGTGGTTTTCGATATCGGCGGAAATAGTTACCGTATGATTTGTAAATATGTATTTGGGAAAAGCTTTGTGCGCTTGCATGTAAAATGGATCGGCACTCATGCCGAGTACACGCATTTATGTAAGCGCGGGCTGCAATATTCAATTAATCAATTCTAATATGGGAGCACTGAAATATAAAGTTATTAAAACTGAGGAGCAGTACTACGAATATTGCCGCGAGCTGGAAAGACTGGATGATTCAGGCGAAGCCGAAGGGAAATATGAAGACGAGGCCGAGCTCCTGATGGTTCTGATCGAACACTACGATGCGGAACACAGTACCTTAAACACCGACGCCGATCCCGTGGAGTTGCTGAAAATACTCATGGCAGACCATAAGATGAAGGCGAAGGACATTGCCGAGCTGCTGAACGTCAGCAAAGGATATGTTTCCGAGATTCTGAACTATAAAAAAGGTATGTCCAAAGATGTCATCCGCAAGCTGGCTACTCGTTTTGCGATGAGGCAGGAAGCATTCAACCGGCCTTATCGGTTGGAGGGAGAAAGAATGATGGAAGAAGAGAAGGATGCTTCGGTGCCAGAAACTATAAATGCTTAAAGACAAAATTGTAATCACATTTATCGCACATCAATTATGGATCATTATCAAGAAATCACACGCTATCTCGACAATGCGCGGGAAATTCTAAGTACAAAAGCAAATAAGGAGGGCCACGTCTATAAGGACATTAAATACGTCAAGATGGCATCGGGTACAGCTTATAATGCAGCTTTGATGATTGTGGATGAGTATTTGAAAAAGAAGGAAGGGGTGAAGTTTACAAAGCCTGACAGCATTGACGAATACAGAATTCGGCTAAGTAAGCATCACAAGACTTTGCTTTCCTATTTGAACGAAGCCTACGATACTTTGCATTTGGCAGGTTACTACCACGGGACACCATCGGTCAGGACGATTAAGGTAGGGATGGAAGCGACACAAAGGATGCTTGCATTAATGGCGTAATAATGATATTTATAAACAAAAGCGGTCGACAGAGAATTCTGCTGACCGCTTTTGCATATTAGAACCGCTGATTAAAGCGTTGTGAAATCAAACGATTCCAGGTATTTCGTCGTGAAATTCCCCGATTTAAACCCAGGATCATCCATCAGTTTAATATGGAAAGGAATCGTAGTCTTAATGCCTTCGATCACGAATTCCTGCAATGCACGCTTCATGCGGGTGAGCACCTCCTCGCGCGACTGACCGCTCACGATCAGTTTCGCGATCATCGAGTCGTAGTTTGGCGGTACGGTATAGCCGCTGTAAACGTGGCTGTCGATGCGTACGCCGTGACCGCCGGGGAAATGCAGGTTGGTGATTTTACCTGCCGCCGGACGGAATCCGTTTGATGGGTCTTCCGCATTGATACGGCATTCCATGGCGTAAAGCTTTGGCGTGTAGTTTTTACCTGAGATAGGTTCGCCTGCCGCTACTTTGATTTGCTCCTTGATCAAGTCAAAATCAGTAACTTCTTCGGTGATCGGGTGCTCTACCTGGATACGCGTGTTCATTTCCATGAAGTAGAAATCGCCGTGCTTGTCGACCAGGAACTCGATTGTACCGGCACCTTCGTAACCGATCGCCTGGGCACCTTTGATGGCCGCAGCACCCATTTTTTCACGCAGTTCAGGCGTGATGATCGGGGATGGCGTTTCTTCTACCAGTTTCTGGTGACGACGCTGGATCGAGCAGTCGCGCTCCGAAAGGTGGCATACTTTACCGAACTGGTCGCCGATGATCTGGATTTCGATGTGACGAGGCTCTTCCACAAATTTTTCGAGGTACAAACCGTCGTTTCCGAATGCTGCCGCAGATTCCGTGCGGGCGTCGTTCCACGCTTTTTCGAATTCGTCAGGCTTGTTGATCACACGCATACCGCGTCCGCCACCACCTGCTGTCGCTTTCACGATCACAGGGTAACCGATGCCTTCCGCGAGTTCTTTGCCTTGTTCAAGCGATTCGAGCAAGCCTTCGGAACCTGGTACGACCGGTACGCCGGCTGCGATCATCGTCGCTTTCGCGGTAGCTTTGTCTCCCATTCCGTTGATCTGGGCGGCGGTAGCACCGATGAATTTGATACCGTAATCCGCGCAAATTTGCGAGAATTCGGCGTTTTCGGACAAGAATCCGTAGCCTGGGTGGATCGCGTCCGCGCCAGTTACTTCCGCTGCCGAAATGATATTCTGGATGCTCAGGTACGATTGCCTGCTAGGTGGAGGACCGATACAAACGGCCTCGTCGGCAAACCGTACGTGAAGGCTGTCGCGATCGGCTGTCGAGTATACCGCGACAGTCTTAATGCCCATTTCACGACAGGTCCTGATTACACGCAGGGCGATTTCGCCCCGGTTAGCAATGAGTATCTTTTTAAACATGTAATTCAGTGAGTTTTCGTTCGCTGCATTATGCAGGTTCAACCAGGAACAATGGCTGGTCGAATTCTACCGGAGTTGCGTTTTCAACCAGGATCTTCACGATTTTACCTGATACTTCGGATTCGATTTCGTTGAACAATTTCATCGCCTCGATCACGCAAACTACTTTTCCGGGTTTGATCTCATCACCGATGTTAACGAATGCCGGTGTTTCGGGGCTCGATGCACGGTAGAATGTACCGATCATCGGGGATTTAATGGTAATGAGGTTCGAAGAAGCTGGTTCTTTGGAAACCGCTGGCTCGGCCGAAGCGGCCGGTGCAGCTGCTGCGGGTGCCGCAGGAGCGATTGCAGGCGCAGGTGCCGCAACTTGTGCCGGAGTGTAGGCTACGACCGGTGCAGTGGCAAAGCGTTTTACCTTGATTTTCAGGTCTGCCGTTTCAATATTCACTTCATCAAGTCCCGACTGGGCAATGAAGTCAATCAGTTTTTGGATTTCTCTGGTTTCCATTTAATTAAGATTTAACTCTTTCTACGTATTCGTATGTGCGTGTGTCAACTTTGATTTTTTCACCTTCGTCGATGAAAAGCGGTACCATAATGCGTGCACCGGTTTCTACTTCGATCGCTTTCTTAGGAGAGTTGGCAGTGTCGCCTTTCAATCCAGGCTCCGAATAAGTTACCACCAATTCCACGAAAGGAGGAAGTTCGCAGGTGAGCGCTGCCTCGGTTTCGGTATTAATCAGGATCTCAACTTCCTGGCCTTCCTTCATCAGGTCGGCGTTGGTCACCAGTTTCTCGTCGATCAACACCTGGTCGAATGTCTCGGAGTTCATGAAGTTGTAGCCAACCTCATCTTTATATAGGAACTGGAACTTGTGTCTCTCCACGCGTACGGGTGTAATGCCTGCGCCTGACGAGAATGTGTTGTCCAGTACTTTGCCGCTAGTAAGGCTTTTCAGTTTGGTACGTACGAACGCGTTGCCTTTTCCGGGTTTCACGTGTTGGAATTCAATCACCTGAAAAAGATCATGGTTGAAATGGATCACCAAACCGTTACGCAAATCTGCAGTAGTTGCCATTTTTATGCTAATGAATTGTATGATAATGCTTTAATGAAAATCACATGCCTACGCTCCGATACCCCATTTGAGGTACATTGCGCCCCAGGTAAAGCCTCCGCCGAAAGCGGCCAGAATCAGGTTGTCGCCTTTTTTAAGTTGTGATTCGTAGTCCCACAAGCAAAGCGGAATTGTCGCCGCCGTTGTATTTCCGTATTTGTGAATGTTCATCATGACCTTGTCCATTCCCACGCCCATCCGGTTGGCCGTTGCCTCGATGATCCGGCGGTTGGCCTGGTGAGGGACCAGCCATGCTACATTATCGCTGTTCAGGCCGTTGCGCTCCATGATGTCGGCAGCGATGTCGGCCATGTTGGTTACCGCAAACTTGAAAACCTGCGCACCATCCTGATAAACGTAATGCAGCCTGTTATCTACCGTTTCGTGAGTAGGCGGATAGCGACTTCCCCCGGCTTTCTGGTTGAGGTAAGGATAACCCGCACCGTCCGATTTGATGATCGAATCCAGAATGCCGTTTCCGGATGTGTCCGGTTCGAGGAGTACTGCTCCTGCGCCGTCTCCGAAAAGGATGCAGGTCTTACGGTCGGTGTAGTCGACGATCGCGGACATTTTATCGGCGCCCACGACGATCACCTTTTTATATTTTCCGGTCTCGATGAATTGCGAGCCGAGTGTCAATGCATAAATAAAACCCGAGCAGGCTGCCTGAATATCGAAGCTTCCGATGTTACGGATGCCGACCATGTCGCAGATGAGGTTAGCTGTGCAGGGGAAAACAAAATCGGGAGTAGTAGTAGCGCAGATGAGCAGGTCAACTTCTTCGGGTCGTGTATTGGTTTTGGCGAGCAATCCCTTTACAGCCTCCGCACCCATATGTGAACTTCCTAAACCTTCGCCTTTCAGAATACGCCTTTCCTTGATACCTGTGCGGCTAACGATCCATTCATCGTTTGTCGCAACCATTGTTTCCAATTCTGCATTAGTCAACACATAATCAGGCACATAACCTTGTATTCCTGTTATAGAGGCTTTAATATGGGTCATGATAAATCAACTATTCAAAATCCGAATAGATTTGGTAAAAGGGACAGTTTCAGTTTTTTCATAGTCATGTGGTTGTCAGCATCCGTCGTTAGCTCAATGCCTGGGCGATGTGCAGGTACGCTTTGGATTTCACCTGCTTGTAAGCCCAGTCAACCATATTTTTGATGGCCAGAGGTGTTGATACCCCGTGCGCGATCATCACATTTCCATTAACCCCGATAATGGGACTGCCTCCGATGGACTCGTAGTTCGTTTGGTCGATAAAATCGTCCTGGAAACCCCTTTTCTTCGAAATCTCGTAAAGAGACTCGCCGAGTTTAAACAAAATATTGCCGGTAAAGCCGTCGGTTACGATCACGTCGGCCTTGTTGGTGAAGAGATCTTTCCCTTCGATATTTCCGATAAAATTAATGCGCTTGTTTTGTTTCAGCAGGGGATAGGTGGCCTGTGAAGTAAGGGAGCCTTTTTGCTCTTCTTCCCCGATATTCATCAGCGCAACCCTTGGCTTGTCGATCTGGAAAGTATGCTGGGCGAAAATCGAGCCGATTTCACCAAACTGCGAAAGGACCTCCGGCTTGCAATCGGCATTGGCACCGATGTCGAGCATTACAGCATAACCGCCCCCTACCTGCGGCACGAGGCCTGCAATGGCTGGGCGAAGAATGCCTTCAATAGCTTTAATGCTGAAAAGGGCGCCCACGTGCATGGCACCTGTGTTTCCTGCACTGCAGAATATATCTACCTCTTTTTCTTTCAGAAGCTTGAAACCCACACCAATGCTGGAATTGGGCTTTTGAGAAAGGGCTTTGGTAGGATGTTCCCCCATCTCGATTACATCTTCTGCGTGAACGACGTCAACATTAGTAGGAGTGAAATTGTGCTGGTTGAAAATCTCCCAGATCACGTTTTCACGGCCAATTAAAACGATTCTCGCCTCGGATGGTAGCTCAGAAGAGGCTTGGATCACCCCTTCAACAATTGCTTGCGGAGCTAAATCTCCCCCCATAGCATCTACCGCAATTTTCATTTACACGCTGTTATTTTGACAAATAAGTTAGAAACCGAAGGTGTAAATTTAGCAGATGTGCCGCAGTAAAAAAGAATTTCGCAACAACTTTTATAAGGCTGCTGCGAAATTGAATTGCTCATCGACTGAAACTAAACCGTTTTAGTATAGTTCTCAACTACAACTTTACCTCTGTAAACCAGATTGCCTTCGTGTACGTGTGCACGGTGCAATTGGTGGATTTCTCCGGTTGTAGCATCAGTTCCCAACTGCTTTCCGGTAAGGAAATCGTGCGCTCTGCGTGAATCGCGACGGGTGCTGGAATGTCTCCGCTTAGGATGTGCCATGATATTTTTGGTCTATTGTTATTTACTATTTATAATCTATATCAGTTAGTTAAAACTGACTGCAAATGATTCTTTTTCATTCTCTCTCAATGCTATTGCAGTTGATTTTAATCAACTGATCCAAAGAGAAAGCTTATTTTTTCAAATTCTTCAAGGCTTCCCAGCGAGGATCGATCTTCTCTTCATCCTCCCCTTCGTCCCCTTCCTCCTCTGCTCCCGAGGTATACACTAATGTGCCTTCTTCCTCGTCGTCCTCCAAATCAAACTCGTCTTCTTCGGTACGCAGGCTCGGGTGGAGCTTTTTAACCGGTAACGATAGCGCGATAAAGTCGAAAATGTAACGCGCTACATTGATCCTGTTGGTGTTACGGCTGATGATCTCGATCTCTTCCGTGAGCTCCTCATTGTGATCGCCGAACTTCAATATAATGCGTTCGTCGGAATCAATCGGTTCCTCGAACGTTTCCAGGCTGCGGTCGCAAGTCAGGGTTACGCTTCCTGTTGTGTGAAAACGAAGCTGGATCATCGTCGCCGATTTGCTGAGGACCACGTGCGTTTTGAAGTGCCCGTGCTCGATCAGATCCTGCTCCATTTCTTCAAAAAAAGCGTCGCCAGACTCCATATCATAGTCATACTGTTTGTCTTCCAAACCGTAAATGTCTATGTTGTATTTACTTAGCTCTTTCACTTTTTCTGTCAAAAGGAGTGCAAAGGTAATGTGTTTCAGTTTAATAAAAAACATTGGGCCGGAAAATTGTTGCCCGCCCGCCGCTATTCTTTCGCGTTATCAGATTTTCCGCGCCGGATTGCCAAAATAAGTGGCACCAGCCGGTACATTCTCGACCACTACCGACCCCGCGCCGATCCGCGCATTCTTGCCGACCTGAATACCCGCCACGATCACCGCACCGGAGCCGATGAACACGCCGTCGGCCAATGTCACGCGGTCGTTCACGATCGCGCCCGCACCGATGGTCACGAAATCGCCCACAATGGCCGATGTGTCAATGATCGCGCCCGTTTGCACGAGGCAATGATGACCGACAACCGTGCGTGCGCCGATGGTGGCACGTGCTGCAATGAGGTTACCATGTCCGATCGACGCCATGCCGGAGATTACCGCGCTGTCGTGGATCGCGTTCACGGGCATATTCTTATACTCCTCGTTCAGTGATTCCACGAGGCGTTCCCGCACCGAGCGCTCGCCAATGGCGATGAATGCCTCGCATTTGGAACCTATAATATTAAGGTAGCTCGTGTCGTCGGTATTGCCGAGCACGCTCACTTCACCGAACTCCTTGCCGTGCAGCTCGGCGTGGTCGTCGAGGAAGCCGTAGACGAGTACGTTGTTTCTTCTGAAAATATCGAGGGCCTGCATACCGAGGTCACCGGCGCCGAAGATTAATACGGGGTTTTCCATAATTGCTGTTGCTATTGAATAAAAAGTCTTCATCCGAATGGTTAGTTCAAATGAAGACTTAAAAATTTAGGCCTGAATAGAATGCTTACAGGAATGTTACCCTGAAAACAAATGGGCTGCCGTAGGGAGATAGGCTTGTTTTCGCGGCAGCAGGCCCGGCCGAGTTATCCACCTGGTTGTAGTAGTTAAAATTATAAAGTGCCGTGAAATGAACAGCTTTTGTTAATCGTCCGCCAAGCGGCACGGAATAAGAAGCCCCCAACATCGGAGAACCAATCCATTGCCGCTTCCGGTAGTTGTCGACAACATTCAACGCTTCGAATTCGGCGATGATATTAACAGGTTCAATCACATTATACATTAGGAAGCCCCTGCCGCCATAGTAGCTGTATGAATCATAATACCGTAGTTTGAAAAACATGTATGTAGCGCCAATGCCTGCTACAAGCTTTTCAGTAAGATGGTAACCCACCATTGGCGACAAGTTCACATTGGTGTATGTTCCCAGGCTCAATCCGAAACTTCCGCCCGCGCGCAAGCGCTCGATGAACTTTTTGTCCTCGAAATCGGCCAGTTTCTTTTTCTCAGCCAGTACAGGCTTCTGATCTTGTGGTTTTCTTTCAACGGGAGGTATTTCCTTTCTTTCCGGCTGGTCCTTCCGAAGCGAATCGGGGCGGTAGTATTCGTCGTTCTGCGCCATGAGCGAAGGACTTGTCAAAACCGCCAGGAGAAACAGGAATGGCAGGAGAATTTTACTTTTCATGTTAAAATCGTTTATTTTAGAATGTTGTAACTGGTAACGTAGGACTATATGATTTTTGTCTACCGATACTGCGCTTCCGGCTCCTCTTAACACCACGCGTTTCGTATATGCTTTATCACATTTCGGTTCCTGACCCACAATCCCGTTTTCTCGACATTACCTACACCATCCCCGAAATCCATAGCGAACAGATCGAAATTCAGCTGCCGGCATGGCGCCCGGGGCGGTACGAGCTTCAAAACTTCGCCAAAAATATTCAATTTATCGAAGCGACCTCACCCGCTGGTCACAAACTGCCACTTCATAAGGTAACCAAAGACCGATGGCGGGTTGGAACGGCAGGTCAAAACGAGGTGCGCATTCATTATACCTACTACGCATCCATTCAGAATGCGGGCAGCAGCTATGTAGATGAGGAATTGTGGTATCTCAACTTCATCAACTTCTGCATGTACACAGAGGGCAGAATCTCTGAGCCTTACCGTGTGGAGCTCGATTTGCCCGACGATTACCAGATTGCCTGTGGATTGCCCTCGGCCGGGAAGAGCGCATTATCCGCGAGAGATTTTTATCAACTGGTCGACAGCCCGATGCTGGCTTCTGCGACTTTGCAGCAATGCGAGTACGAAGTCCGGGGTATTCAGTTCAAAATATGGATGCATGGGAACCTGAAACCCAACTGGCGGCGTATCGAACGCGATTTTCGGCGCTTTTCACGCGAGCAGATCGCGATGATGGGAGCGTTCCCCGAAAAGGATTACCATTTCCTGAACCTGATTTTACCAAATGCATTCTACCACGGCGTGGAGCACCAGAACTCGACGATGATCGTGCTCGGGCCCGACGATGAAGGCGAAGGCCTCTATTCCGACCTTCTGGGCGTGAGCTCGCACGAGCTTTTCCACGCCTGGAACATCATCCGCATTCGCCCGGCAGAGCTTTTGCCCTACGATTTTACCAAAGAAAACTACTTCCAAACCTGTTTTGTGGCCGAAGGTTGCACGACCTATTATGGGGACCTTTTCCTAAGACGTGCCGGCGTTTTCAACGACGATGCTTATGTGAAGGAGTTGCAGGTATATATGAAGCGCCATTTCGAAAGCAGCGCCCACGCGGCGCAGTCGCTAGCGGAATCGTCGTTTGACCTTTGGCTGGATGGTTACGAAAAAGGCATTCCGAACCGGAAAGTGTCGGTGTACCACAAAGGCGCATTGGTAGCACTCATTCTCGATTTGTATTTAAGGAAGAAAACCAATCATGCCCAGTCGCTGGACGATGTGATGAGGCTGTTGTGGGTGCGTTTCGGTAAGCCATTCGTCGGTTACACACTCGAAGACTACATCAGCATCGTAGAAGAAGTTGCTGGCGAATCATTGGAATGGTATTGGAATGAATGCATTTTCAGTGCCACGCCACTTGAAGACCGCTTGAATGAAGCACTCGCATTTGTAGGATTGCAAATGTCGGTTTTCAGCAATGGCAATGTGCAGCTGAACGTGCTGGATGATTTTAAGGCACAAGTGCAGCGAGAGAAATGGCTCGAAACGGTGCAAGTGCTTACAATCGAGGAAGAGGAGTTGGAAGATGAGGAGGAAGAGGAGGAGTGATGACCGCCGACGGCCGATCATCGACGGCCGAGTACTTTTTTTGTGCTTGTTTTGAAATCGGCGGTCGGCGGTCAATGGTCGGCGGTCAGACACCCAGCTCTGCTCTCAAAGCACCTTCCAGCTCTCCGTACCAGTACTGGAAACCCGTTTCGTTCGCAATTCGCCCGTTCACCACATAATTCCCTCCCAATACCACCGCTGCCATTTCTCCGAAAGCGAGTTTTAATGCAAATGCAGGTACATTCGGAAACCATTGCGGGCGGTGCAATACTTTGCAAATGGCTCTGGTAAGCCCTTCGTTCGTGACGGGCGGTGCCGCAACGGCATTGTAAGCCCCGTGCCAGTCTTCATTTTCCAGCGCTTCCATATATAACCGGCACATATCATCGAGGTGAATCCAGGACATCCATTGCTTTCCCGAACCAAGCGGCGCACCCACGCCGAAGCGGGCCGGTAATGCCATTTTGGGGATCGCGCCGCCGTCTTTGCTAATTACTATGCCGGTCCGTAGCTTGACCGTGCGGATACCCAATGCCTCAATTTCATCGGCAGCTTTTTCCCACTCGGTGCTTACGTGCGAGAGAAAATCGTTGCCTGCGGGTGTAGTTTCGGTATTTCTGGCGTCGCCGGTATCCTGGCCGTAGTAGCTAATGCCCGAGGCTGACACGAATGCAACTGGTTTTACAGGCTTTTCGGAGAGCTTTCGGGCGATGAGGCGGATCGATTCGGTGCGGCTTTCGAGGATGGATTTTTTGCGCTCTTCCGTCCAGCGGCCATCGCCGACATTGGTACCGGCCAAATGCACGAGGAAATGCAGGTTGTCCAATGCTCCTTCTTCAATATAGCCCCTTTTAATATCCCACTCAAAAACCAGAACGGAAGGAATATTGGCCTTTTCCCGGCTCAGGAAAGCCACTTCATAGCCCTTTTCGAGCAGCATTTGCGTCAGCCGCTTGCCGATGAGGCCCGTGCCGCCGGTAATCAGTACTTTCTTTCCCATAAATACCGGTTTTAAAAAAGTATACCATGCTAGATTTCGGGGTGCTGAGAAGCGTCGTGCGGAGAGGCGTCGCCCGGTGGCTCTTGCTCGATCGCCTGCGTTACACGTGCCACCATTTCTTCGACCGTCTCGTCGGGCCGGAAATGCATGGGCGGTTTGAACTGCACCGTCAGCCGGGTGTTCCGTTTTTTGAAACGCAATCCTTTCTTATCAAAAGCCCTTCTGAAACCATTGATCACGACCGGGATTACGATCGGGTGGTGGTCGTTGATCAAATGTGCGGTGCCTTTGCGTACAGGGGCATACGGTTTGGTAGTTCCTTGGGGGAAGCTTACCACCCAGCCGTGCTGCAAGCCCATCCCGATGCGGTCCTGAGCGGATGTGTCGAGCTGGCGCTTCACGTCCTCGCCATTGGCCCGCCAGGAGCGTTCGATGGTAATGGCGCCACCCATGCTGAACACTTTGGGTAAAAAACCACCTTTCATCGTTTCGGCCGCGGCCACATAGTACATCCTCGCCCGGGGCGAAAGCAGATAAAACGGCGGGGCCATGGTGTCTTTATAGCCCCATTTAACAGCGCAAAAAATATGGAAGAATGCGATAACGTCGGCAAAATAGGTCTGGTGGTTGGAGAGGAACAGCACGCCCTGGTCGGGTAAGTCCATCAGGTTTTCGGTGCCGGTAATGCGGATCTTATTGACGGCCGTATAACGATAATACGTAAACCAGCCCAATATGAAAATGAGTAATCTTTTCACAGCCAAATAGTTGCCGAAAGGATCTTTCTCGAAAAGACCCAGGAAATCCAGTCGGGCGAGCCAGGAGGGAAGCGCGCTATATGTGATTTTTTTAAAACTCATAGTGCAGTAAATGGCGTGTCATGCAATGTGCGTTAGGGATTCAGGTATTAAAAGTTTCATTCCAATCATTGGATGGACGAAGACGTAATTTAGAGAATATGCCGGGGCAAAGGAAAATATTTTTTGTTGACGGCCGACGGCTTACCGCTGGCCGCCGATAATATGGCCTGTGACCGACGATGGACCATAGACCGCCGACCATGACCGGGCTGTCAATAGGCCATCGTCGATGGTCGATGGTCCATCGTCAAACATGCATTCGTCGGTCGTCAGTCAGCCGTTGGTCGTCATATTTGGCATGATTCTTTGCATATAATTCGCGAGAACATTTAATTTTGACCATCCCTTCATTCAAGTCATTTTTCACACTTTATGAAAATGAAATACGCATTTCGCATTCTGCCGGCTTTTGTGGCGGCTGGAATGCTCGCAGGTTGTTCCAAAAATCCGGTGACGGGCAAAAAAGAGATCGTCTTTATGTCGCAAGAGAAAGAGATCGCGCTTGGAGCCGAATCGCACCCGTCTATCGTGGCCACAATGGGCATTTATGACGATAAAAACCTGCAAGCCTTCATCAACGAAAAGGGTATGGCTATGGCGAAAATCTCGCATCGCCCCGATTTGCCCTACAAGTTCTTCATCGTGGACTCGCCGGTAGTCAACGCATTTGCAGTACCCGGCGGTTACGTATATTTCACCAGGGGAATTATGGCGCATTTTAATAATGAGGCCGAATTCGCAGGTGTACTCGGGCACGAGATCGGGCACATTACCGCACGCCACTCGGCGCGGCAGCAAACTTCCCAGATCTTCGGCCAGGTAGGCTTGGCGGCCGGGATGATCCTCTCCCCGCAGGTACGCGCAATGGGCGAGCAGGCGCAGCAAGCATTGGGTTTGCTCTTTTTGAGTTACAGCCGCGATCACGAGACCGAATCGGACAAAATCGGAGTCGACTATTCGAGTAAAATCGGGTATGACGCCAAAGAGATGGCCGATTTCTTTGGTACACTCAAACGAATCTCTGAAAAAGCAGGCCAGGCCATTCCTACATTCCAGTCGACGCACCCCGATCCGGGCGACCGTATGCAGAAAGTGGGTAAGCTGGCAGCCGAGTACCAGACCGCTCATCCGGGTAAGTATACTGTGAACCGCGATGTGTATCTGCGCAAAATCGATGGCGTGATTTACGGCAACGATCCGCAGCAGGGTTTTGTGGAAAATAATACTTTCTATCACCCATCACTGAAATTCCAGTTCCCGGTACCGGGCGGCTGGCAGTATGAAAACTCGCCGATCCAGTTCCAGATGGCGGCTAAGGACGGTAAATCGATGATGCTGTTCACGCTCGCGCAGGGCAAGACGCTGGACGAGGCGGCGCAAGCGGTGGTGAAAAACTATGGTTTGAAGGTGCTCGAAAACAATAAGACCACTATTAACGGTAACCAGGCGATAGTGATGGTGTCGCAGCAGGCAGAGCAGGATGCGAACGGCCAAGCTGCGGCAGCAACGGCGAATACGATACAAGTTGCCACCTGGCTGATCCAGTACGGCGGCAATATTTACGCCATTCACGGCGTGGCCTCGGTGGGTAACTTCGCGGCGAATGCGGGCCAGTTTCGCTCGGTAGCGCAGGGTTTCAAATCGGTTTCGGACCAGAATATCCTCAACCGCCAGCCCGAACGTATCCGCATTAAAACCGCCCAGCGTGAAGCTACATTGCGTGACTTGCTGAAAGACAACAATCAGCCCGACGGCAAACTCGACGAGCTCGCGATCCTGAACGGAATGGCTCTGACCGACAAAGTGACAAAAGGTACTTTGTTCAAGACATTGGGAAGGTAAAAGATACTTTCAAAATAGTGAGAGCGGCGGCACGATCGATGTCGCCGCTCTTTTTGTTCACCGTTCATCCTGACCATTCTACCATTAGTCCAGAGATCACAAACTTTTTACTTTAAAATTTGGTTGACATATCAACACAATATACCTTTGTATCATCATGAGCGCAAACATAGATAGCTGGCAGAACCTTAGAGAAGAATTGAAGAACTCCCTGCAGTTTAAGTTGGGGGCCGTAACAAAGACGGTTTTCAAGAAAATGAACGCGGAGCTAGTCAATGAAGGGATACCCGTGCTGGCCGAGCAGCTGCCTATTCTGATGGTTGTATATTTCCAGGAACAGGCGCGTACGCAGCAAGACATAGCCAATATTTTGCAAAAAGATAAAGCGGGAATCCAGCGCTCTGTGCAGACTTTGCACAAGGATGGTTTCCTGAAAATTGAAAGTGATATTGAGGACAAAAGAAAGAACCTGATATCTCTTACACCGAGTGGGAAGTTCGTATGCGAGCGCATTCAATCACTCGCGATCGCATTCAACAACCAGATTATGGAGCATTTTACCGAGCAGGAATGGACGACGTTCCTGGGTTATCTGGACCGCGTCGTCAAGGTAGTAGACAAATAAATTTTTTTAAATTAATAGTTGACATATCACCAGTAGAGGTATCAACTATCGATCATTAGCCACAAACAATCAACAACAGGTCAGATGAAAAGTAAATGGATAGCCGCAATCATCGCAGTCGCCGCCTCGGTGGCGCCGGGCTGGGCGCAGACGCGCCTGACGCTCAAAGATTGCATCGCCTATGGAATCAAGAATAATGGGAATATCAAAATAGCTCAGTACAAGGAGAGTACGGCGGTGGAGCAGGGGCGTGAGGCATTGGCGGGTTATCTGCCGCAAGTGGCAGGTAATGCGTCGCTCGACGATAACCTGAAGCTGCAATCGACCGTGTTGCCGGGTGCGTTTTTCGGGGGCGAAGACCGCCGTGTGGCATTAGGTTCCAAATACCAGAGCAATGCATCGGCGCAAGTGGATCAGGTGATTTTCGACCAGTCGCTGCTTGTGGGTATTAAAGCCAACAAGCCGAACCAGCAAAATGCCGCATTGAACTCGCGCAAGACGAAGGAAACGATCATCTATAATGTGGCCAATGCCTATTATCAGGTGTTTGTAACCTCTCAGCAGATCGCGCTTTTGAAGGATAACCTGGACAAAACGAGCCAGATCCTGAGCACATTGAAACTGCAACTCGACAATGGCGTGATCAAGAAAGTGGATTACGACCGCACGCAGGTGAATTTGAACAATATCAAATCACAACTGACATTGGCCGAAAGCAACCTCACCCTTTCTGAAAACCAGTTGAAGTTCCAGATGGGGATGCCGCTAAGCGATCAGCTTGTGCTGGCGGACAATCCGCTCGACCAGCCTTTCAAAATCGTAGAGCCCGGCGCATTCGATGCTTCCAACCTCACCGATTTTAAAATACAGAACCTGAATATGGATTTGCAGCAACTGGAAAAAGCACGCATTAAAGCAGGCTATTTACCCAAAGTATCCGTTTACGGCCGCTACGGTGTGCAGGCGCTGGGGAATGATCTCGGTGCCTCGTGGGGCAACTGGTTCAGCTATGGTGCGATCGGTTTGAAAGTGAGTATCCCGATTTTCGATAGCTTCCGTCGCGATGCCCAATACAAACAGGCCGATTTGAACCTGATGACGCAAAAAGAACAGTTGAAACTCAATGTTCAGAACTACGAACTGCAAAACAGCAACGCATTGACCCAGCTTCAAAAAGCGAAGTCGAACCTGGCCAGCGACGAAAACAATGTAAGCCTCGCCAAAGAGGTGTACGATGTGACCACGCTGCAATACCGCGAAGGCACCGTGCCGCTGACAGACTTGCTCAATGCCGAAACTTCGTACAAAGAGTCGCAAAGCAACTATATCAACTCCATGCTAAGCTACTACCAGGCAAAATTAGGTTTGGAACAATCACAAGGCTCACTTAACGATTTTTACACTGCATTACCATAAATACCATGAAAAGAAAACTCATCATCATCGGTTCCATCGCCCTCATCGGCGTTCTGATCGGTTTGCGACTTGTAGCCAACAAAGCCAAGATCGACGAGAAGAAGAAAATGCCCGAAAATAAGAATGTAACCATTCCGGTAACGGCCACTGCCGTGCAGGAAGGCAGTGCCGACCAGCAACTGATCCGCACGGGTAGCCTTATTCCTTTCAAAGAAGCCGAAATTATGGCGACCGCGGCAGGTAAGGTGCTGGCTGTGAAATACGAACTCGGCTCGCACGTGAGCCAAGGCGCGACGATCGTGAAAGTAGATAGCCGCTTGAAAGAGCTGTCGCTCGAAGCTACCGAGCTCAATATCAACAAACTGAAAAAGGATACCGACCGTTACTCCAAACTATTGGCAGGTAATGCGGCGACTGAAATTCAGGTGAACGATACCAAATATAACTACGAAAATGCATTGAACCAGGCCGAGCAGATCAAACAGCAGATCAGCGACGCGTCCATTCAGGCGCCGATCAGCGGTCGAATTGTGAAGAAAAACATCGAACCGGGCGAGTTTGTGAATGTAGGTACTTCGCTGGGGACGATCCTCGACGTATCGCGCCTGAAAGTGCAGGTGATGATCAATGAGAATGATGTGTATAAACTCAAAGAAGGCCAGCACGTGCAGGTGAGCACCAGCATTTTCCCTGGTAAGAAGATCGACGGTGTGATATCCTACATCGCGCCGCAAGGCGACGAGTCGCACAACTACCCGGTGGAAATCGTCGTGAAAAACTCGACTGAATTGAAAGCCGGTACTTTCGTAACCGTTGAATTTCAGCAAAAAAGCAGCACACAATCGCTTCTGATCCCGCGCAGCGCGCTCGTGGAGAGTGTGCGTAACCCGTATGTGTACGTGGTAGAAGGCGGCGTGGCGAAACAACGCAAAATTGAAGTGGGCCGCGCAGTAGGGGACAATGTGGAGGTGTTGACAGGCCTGAAATCGGGCGAGACGGTGGTTACGACCGGACAGATCAACCTGAGCGAAGGCGCCGCGGTTACCATTACAAAATAAGGTTCATCAGCAAACTGAAAGAATTATGTCAATTACCGAAGTTGCCGTAAAGAGACCGCTCTTCATAACCGTAGTATTCGTGGTACTGGTACTATTCGGTTTGATCAGCTACAATCAATTGTCTTACAACTTGTTGCCTAAATTTGAGGCGAACGTTGTGAGCGTCATGACGACCTACCGCGGAGCTTCTGCGGACGAGGTGGAAACGAACGTGACGAAGCATATCGAGGACGCGGTATCGGCCATTGAAGGCCTGGACCAGATCAACTCGACTTCGCAGGAAGGGGTATCGTCTGTGATTATTCAGCTGAAACAAGGCGTTAGCGTCGATTTGGCGCAGCAGGAAGCGCAGCGGAAAGTGGAACAGGCGATTTCGCTCCTGCCCGACGACGCCGACCGCCCGGTGATCAACAAGTTCTCGACCGACGAAATCCCGGTTTTGAGAATGGGGGTTACAGCGAACCTTTCGCCGTCGGAACTCTACGATTTGATCGACGACAAGCTGAAACCGCAGCTTTCGAACGTGACCGGCGTGGGCCAGGTGACCATTATCGGTGGTACCGAGCGTCAGATCCAGGTGAATATCAGTCAGGATAAATTGAAGGCCTACCATTTGTCGATCAGCCAGGTTTCGGCCGCGATCAACAATGCGAACACTTCTTATCCTGCCGGCCAGGTAAAAACTCAGGAAGACCAGTTGTCCATCCGTTTCGACGCCAAGCTCACTACTGTTGCGAATCTTAGAAATGTAATTGTGGGTAAATCCTCCAATGGCGGGCAGATTTTCCTGCGCGACATTGCGGAGGTCTACGACGGTGTGGCCGATGCTACGGCGGTGAACCATATTAATGGACGCCCGTCTGTTGCATTACAAATCCAGAAGCAATCCGATGCGAATGCCGTGGATGTGAGCAAGCTCACGCGTGAGCGCCTTACCAGCCTTGAAAAGCAATATGAAGCACAAGGGTTGAAGTTCAACATCGCTTCCGACCAATCCATTTACACCTTGGCTTCGGCGAATGCGGTGGTATTTGACCTGGGCCTTGCGGTACTGATCGTATCCGTGGTAATGCTATTGTTCCTGCACAGCTTCCGCAGCTCGATGTTCATCCTCGTGGCATTGCCGTCGTCGATGATCCCGACATTTATATTGATGAGCCTAATGGGCTTCTCGCTGAACCTGATGACGCTCATGGCGCTCTCGCTCGTGGTAGGTATCCTGGTCGACGACTCCATTGTGGTTTTGGAAAATATCAACCGCCACATGGAAATGGGCAAAAGCCGCTGGCAGGCGGCATTGGACGGCCGTGCGGAGATCGGTTTCACCGCCTTGGCGATTACCCTGGTGGACGTCGTGGTATTCGTGCCGCTTGCATTGACGCAGGGACTTATCGGTAACATTCTCCGGGAATTCTCGCTCGTGGTCGTGTTCTCGACATTGATGAGTTTATTAGTATCGTTTACATTAACTCCATTGCTTGCATCACGCTTTGGTAAGGTCGAGGTGTTGGATAAAAACACCCTTTGGGGCCGCTTGAACCTCGGTTTCGAGAAGTTTCTGGATAATATAAAAGAAGAGTACGGTCGCATTCTGACCTGGGTGCTTGGCCACAAACGCTATATTTTCCTGCTTTCGATTTTCCTGATTGTCGGTTCGATCGCATTGGTACCGGGCGGATTCGTAGGAGCGGCATTTATGCAGCAAAGCGACCGCGGGGAGTTGAATGTGTCCATCGAATTGGCGCCGACCGCATCCGTTTACCAGACTAACCAGGTAGCGCAGCGGGTTGAAAAAATCCTTTTGGCAAAACCGGAGGTAACCAAAGTATTTACCAATGTAGGTTATAGCAGCACCGGTTTGGGTACTACTTCAAACAGCAACATTGCTGATTTGACTGTTCAATTGGTCGATAAAAAAGAGCGTACGGTATCTTCCGAAGAATTTGGTCAGAATATCCAGAAGGAAATCCTGCAAATCCCGGGCGTAAAAGTGACCGTCGCACCGACTTCGATTACCGGTAATGCCAACCAGGCGCCGATCCAGGTGGCCGTGAAGGGAACCGATATGGCCGTGATACGCAAGACCGCCGCGCAAGTGAAAGATATCGTAGCTTCTGTGCCGGGTACTTCCAATGTCGATTACTCCGTGGACGATCCGAAACCTGAGGTAGGAGTGACCCTCGACCGTGAGAAAATGGCGCAACTGGGCATTAACGCTGCCGAAGTAGGCGCTACATTGCAAACCGCATTCCGCGGCGACGACCGGTCGAAGTTCAAGCAAAACGGTAAGGAGTACGACATTATGGTGAATCTCGACCAGTTCGATCGCTCCAAAGCCGACGATATCCGTCACCTGACATTCGTGAACAGCCAGGGCCAGACATTCGAACTCTCGCAATTCGCGACCATCCGCGAAGGAATGGGTGAAAGCGTGCTGCAACGGATCGACCGTCTGTCGTCGATCACCATCAACTCGCAGGTAGTAGGCCGTCCATCCGGCTCCATCGGCGCCGACATCCAGGCCAAAATGGCGAAAGTGAAGCTCCCCGAAGGCATCAGCATCGAATACCGCGGCGACCTGAAAAACCAGGCTGACGCATTCGGTAGCCTTGGAGTGGCATTGCTACTTGGTATCGTGCTTATCTACCTCATCATGGTGGCGCTTTACGAAAGTACCATTTACCCGTTCGTAGTACTCTTCTCGATCCCGGTTGCGCTCGTAGGTGCATTAACCGCCCTCGCATTGACCATGGAAAGCTTGACGATCTTCTCGATCGTCGGTATGATCATGCTCCTCGGTTTGGTTGCCAAAAACGCGATCCTGATCGTCGACTTCGCCAACCAGTTGAAAGAGGAAGGCTATGCATTGAAAGAAGCCCTCATTGAAGCGGGCAAGGAACGTCTTCGCCCGATCCTGATGACCACCATCGCGATGATCGCGGGTATGCTTCCGATCGCCCTCGCATCCGGCGACGGCGCCGAGGTGAAGAATGGGATGGCGTGGGTGATTATCGGTGGTTTAACCAGCTCTTTGCTGCTGACGCTGTTCCTCGTTCCTAGCGCTTATTATGTGGTGGATAGGATTAAGGAGCGGTTTACTAAGCGGAAGAAACGGAAGGTGAAAGAGGAGATGGTTTTAGAAGCTTGATATTGACGTGAATGCGCCTGCTTATCAGGCAAGATGGTAAAGAGCATGCCCCGCTGTCGAACTTGGATAGCGGGGCGTTCTCTTTTATAGACGTCTGGATCACGCCACAAAAAAATATTTTTTTTCATATTAAAATAGTTCTAAAACTATTTGTAGAACTATTTTATCTGTATCGCAAAAATTCTATGAAAAAACCTCCCATTTTTAGAAATTTCTGTTCTAATGTAATCGTATTCAGGCCCTCGTTTCATGGAGAGAGGCTGATTGGGGAGCCGATAGTTGGATGATATATGTAACCAATAGATTACTATGTGATTGAAAAAATACAAATATCAGCGCGTTTTGTATTTTAGTTTACTTCTTTGTCGATTCAATTCATTTGGTTTTGATTTTTTTGCTTCACTATATTTGCTAACAGATCCCTTCCGGTTACATAAATCGAAACAGCGAGGAGGAACCTGTAAACCTTTGAATTTTGTGTCGTCAATAATGGAATAAAAGAGCCTCTTACTCTGCTAATCCTTTATTTATTTCAATTAATACAGTCAGATTTAAATAAAATCTGATCTAGCACCTCATTTTCCTTTTTCTTTTGACAGGATTGGCTAAAATCCTGAATGGAAATTCTTTGCCCAAAATTACGTTTCATCAACCAGCAAATTATTGAATAATGCTATTTGGTATTTCCTTTCGCAGGCCACTGCTATTTGCTTCTGTGTTCAGTCTGTTAATAAGCATTTTAATCCTTTTTATAAAAATATATGTGTCACTAAGTTTTCTTCCTGATATATCGGGAAGTGAAACCAGTACTATTTTTCCAATTCAGAGACTTACCGGGAATTTACCCGTATACACTGACCCCGAATCGCCACCATTTCTGATGGCACAATACACTCCAATCTATTTTGTATTGGTATCGACGATCGCCAAAGTGGTGGGTGTTTTGCCGGATGATGTTCATAAGGTATTCATTTTGAGCAGGCTGACTTCTGTTTTGTTAGTTGTTGCCTTGGCAGGTGTCGTCGGCGCTTTTCTGCGATATAAGATTAGGACGAGTATATGGGTTGCATTGCTGGCAGCTTCTTTTATTTATCAGATACTGGCTTACTGGTACCTTACCAGCTCGCGTCCGGACAGTTTACTTGTATTACTTACATCGCTTTTTATCGTAGCCGCGTATCGTGCGATTGCATTGGAAAATGAGAATAGTGTATGGTGGATAGCGACCATTTTTGTTGCTGTTACTGCCTTTTTTGTCAAGCAGAGCGGCGCTATACATTCCGTGTCTCTGGGTGTATTTTGCTTGATAACGGCTCAATGGAAATTGTTATTGCGAATGATTTTTTCGGGGATTGCATTTTTTTGCTTCTATATTTTTGTTTTGCCTACCCAAAGCATTGAAATATTTTTCATAAATATTATTGGTGGAGTTGCCAATTCTGCCAGTTGGGGCTGGTTTTATGACTGGACCCTCCAAAGATTTTTACTTGCATTTGCCCCACTACTTGCGATCAATATGGCGATTTGCATTGTTTCTTTTCGGAACAAAGGTGGCTTGTATTTGAAATTTCTTTCCGGTTGCTCAGTGCTGTTTTTTTTATTTGCAACTGCTACCGCAACCAAAATCGGAGCAGGTGTCGGGTACTATCAGGATTATCTGATCGTTTCGGTGGTGCAAATTGTGGCCTTTGGTCACGCCCAGGGCTGGCATCTCAAAGCACCCGACGGGTTAGGTACATGGGTGCCCGTCATTTACCTGGGATGTGCCGCGGTACATTGTCTGCTGTCGGTCTACATGGGTTACACGCAGATTCCGCTCAACCATTTCCGCAGCCAATATGCCGAGCAGAGCGACATTGCCAGATTCCTGCGCGTGGAAAAAGGATTGCAGGACGGGGAGCTCGTCTATATTTCGGCCTCGGGCGATTTTCAGGGGTACTACCTGAACCACTTTCTATATCGCAACAGCCTCGTTCCGTTTGCCGACATCGTATACCTGGCCGATCAAAACAGAACTTTCGATTTCAGCAAGCTGGATGAACTTGTCCGAAACCGGAAGATCAAATATGTCATCAGTAATAAGGGCAAAGAGCCCATTACCATTTTGGGCCAGCATTTCCCTGCACTTCAGAAGATCCGCACAACTTCCTCTTACGACATCTACCAGGGCTATTAAGCCACTACAAAAGTTTTTCCTTAATCATATGTTCCACTTTTATTTTCAATGATGTTTATGAAACACTTCTCTTTTGCATTGATTTTTTACCTGCTGTTGAGCTTGCCGTCATTCGCGCAAGTCCAGATCAACTGGCCGGAGGATGGGTTGGTTTTTCAGAGGAATAAGCCAGGAACGAGTTTGACGACACAAGTCTATTTTGTCATTTCTTCTACGAATAACGTTCCAATTACGGCCGCTGCAGTTCAGTTCCAGCCTATTGCATTGAATGGAAGCGTTGGTAGCGCTGTTGACCCAAGCTCGGGCGCAGTTACTAATGCTTTTACGGGATTGTCCGGCGTGACAGGCCTTAACACTTGCCAGGTTCGTGGATATTTCAATGTCCGGGCCGGAATGTATCGCGTAACTGCCAGACTTAACAACACAAACAATAGCGGGACAATGACTATTGGGGTTGGAGAAGTTTTTGCGATTGCCGGGCAGTCGAATGCGGCGGGCTATGCAAAGAACGGTAACACCTCGACACCTTATAGCAACACGGCTTACGTACGGTATAATAACAAGAAGACGCAACGAGACGGAGACGATCCGGGCGGTCCTGGCGCTGATGCCAACACTAATGACTTTATTTGGTATTGGGGTAGAGTAGGGGAGAAATTAGTCAACTTCTTTTCTCAAAGTGAGGGACGGAATGTTCCCATAGCTTTTTATCAGGCAGCATGGTCTGGTAGTGGCGCTCAGGACTGGTGGGCTACAATTGAGGAAGGTGGCGTTTCTCCTCGCTATACAACAGAAGCGCATTCGGGATATCCCGGGAGGAATCTGAGGGAGATTATTGGCAATAATTTAAACTCGTACATGCGGAAGGTAGGAATACGGGGAATTTTGTGGCATCAAGGAGAATATGATAATTTGGCGCAGAAGCAAAATTATGATACGTACTTAAACGAGCTTATCATTCGTTCGAGAAATTCGGTTTCCGGGGAGTCCAATCTCGCTTGGGTGATTGCGCGTGCATCGTATGTTAACGGAAGTGTAGATACAAGGGTTCCGAGTATTGTCGATGCTCAAAATCAGGTCATTGGCAATAAATCCGGAGGCGGAGTGAAATTGTTTGGAGATCCGTTTGGCAGCGGAAATGGATCAGAGAAGAATTATCGATATACGGGGCCGAATACAGATGCTTTGGACTATTCTTACCGATTCCACGAAAGTGTAGTAGGCTACACACACTTTAATGCAGCCGGTCAAATCGCGGCCGCCGATAAATGGGTTGAATCGTTAACTCAAACAAACGGAGGAAATAACTTCTTTAACTCGTCAATCCCTGTTATTAATAATCCGGCGACCGCCGTTGCAAATGGAGGTACTTGCAGTCCCGGGCAGCAGCCTTGCGCATGCGGTTTTACGCTAGAGGGAGCCTCACAAGTCGTCAATCAATATAAGGTAAACTTTATATTCAATTCATGTAACGCGGCTAAGCTTCGCTGGTATATTTACGCGGGTTCAAATACAAATGGAACACTGGTAGCTACGGATACGCTTAGTCCGGATAAAGGATCAATTGATATTAATGTGCCGACTACAATGGCGACAGGTACTTACACAATCAAGGTGACGGCGCTAGATTGTATTGGAGCTGACGACTGGACTTTCAATTACACCAAGCCGGGAGGAGTTAATCCGCCTCAGACCTGCAATGACATTCCGACCAAAAACAGTGGTAACGATTCGGAATATGCTGATTATACGGTGACACCGGCCAGCACGGGTAGCTATTACCTCCAATTGACTTACGCATCGGGTGAGGCGAACCCGGCCGGGCGGGTCACAGTGTCTGGTGCGACAAGTGATTTTACACTTTTGGGAACAGGAGGCTGGACACCTAACACGACTGCCAATATTACAAGCAAAACACTGACGGGAAATACGGCGTATACGATCCGGGTGGCTGGAATGAACGGGCCTCCAAGCCATACGTTCACCCATAACAAATTGTGTCTCGTTCCTTGCTCTGGTTGCCGTACAGGTATCGAAGAAGCATCGATTGCGGTTAAGCCGGAAGTAGACGAATCGAAAGTATTCACAGTATTCCCGAACCCGACGTCCGGTTCAATCAAGGTGAAGTACTACACCGAGAACGAGCGTTCGGTGGCTATCAAATTGTTTGATGTATCGGGCCGTGTACTGAAAGAATTTAAGGTACAGTCTGTCAAAGGAATCAATGAAAGCGAATTCGATATCACCGATCTTTCGGATGCGCCATATATTCTTAACCTGAATGACGGAGTGAAAGAACATTCGAAACAGATTATCAAGATCAAGTAGTGAATGCAAGTAAATAAGAACGGCTGGTTAGCATTTTAGCTGACCAGCCGTTCTTATTTTGCTATGCTGCAATTTACCTTCAGAATTCAATCAGCTCAATAACTCACATTCCCCAACCTTCCTACCACCCTTTTAGAAATAGCCAATCACCCCAATCCTTAGACGAGCAGCCGCGGCAGTTGACTTAGATCCATGAAAAAAGGCCAGAAAATGCCCAGAACTAACAATTCCTGACCATTGTCGGAGAACAACTTTTACCGGATCACTTCTGTACAACAAACTTTGCCCGAAATGGCTCGCCCGACAAGTTCGGTATGGTCAAAATGTAAATGCCGTTAGCCAGTTCCTCAATATTGAGATCATTACCGCTCCATTTTAGTGCGTGGTTATAGTTACTGCCGTTCAGGTCTGTCACACTAATCTGCTTGCGTTGGCTAGGATCTGTAATAGGCGGTAGGATTTTGAGTACGCTATTGGCAGGATTGGGATAGAGTACAATGCTTTCCAATACAGATTCGAAGGTTAGCGACCTTATTGAACTGAATGCAAATGTGCCGTCAGCGTCTACCATTTTTAATCGATAGTAGTTTGTGCCTCTTACCGGGGTGGGATCATCGAACCGGTATTCACGGCGGACCGAGCTTTCACCGAAAGACTTTACGAAGCCGATTTTATGCCATGTTTTGATATCAGTGCTCCGCTCGATTTGAAAGTGGTCGCTGTTGGATTCGGAGGTCGTCACCCAACCTAAAATACCGGTACTCAACTCTTTCCTAATGTTAAAATCGGCTAATGTAACGGGCAGCGCTTCGGAGCTTGCTCCAACGGTAAAAGCTTCAAACTCGTTCGGCCTGATTGCCACGGTGCTGGTAACGGATCCAGAAGTTAGAGAAGAGGGTCCGCCTAATATAGAGTTGACATCGGGTTTGGAAGGGATTTCGGTCCACAATCCGTTTTTCCAACCAACGATTCTAATATCGTCGATCCTGGTTAAATGATCACCCAACGCACTGGCTTCGTTCCAGGTAAGGGAAAGTGAAGTCGCGTTGGGGCCTTCTATCCGCCAGTATTCGGTATTATTTACAAATGCAAGAACCGGCTGCCTTGTTGTGACTGGAAATGATGCGTCGGTTGGGGAAGTATGAAAGAAAACACCGGTCAGATCAGCCGCTGATCCTGCAAACGGACCATAAAAGTTGCCATCTCCCACGGGAAAAACAAGTGGTGAAGTGCCAAGCTTTTTTATTGCACCATTTATATAGCTATTCTCATTCGCGTTAACGAACTGAACACTTTCAGCTGCGTTAAGTCGGCCATAGACGATACTTTGGTCTATGGTTATTTTTCCATTATTCCCAAAATCCTGTGCTCCGAATACTGTAACCTCAGCGCCGGAAGGAATAAACACATTGCCGTATACTTTTTGCTGTGCGATAGCATCAACGGTGATCAGCGCAAATAATGCAGATAAAATTAGCGCTGCATAATTCGCTCGCTTTCGATTAGTAATAATTGGAGGTTGTTCCATCGTTTGCTGCCTGAGAATTATGGAACGTAGTTAATCGAATAAGTTCCTTCAACTACTTTGACCTGACATCCGGTTTGCGGAGATTTGATGGTCGGTAGAATGGAAAACGAAGTGTAATCTCCACCAAGTAATGACGTCTGCGTCGAAACTGTGGTGATGTATCTGTCTTCAAATATTGGAGTGAGCTTTTCATCTATAATCGGGAATGTGCTTGTTACCCCGTTGCGTATCAGATTTACCTCCAGTCCCAAAAAAGAGACACCGGTGCAGCCTGCGCTATTTTCAATGGTCAGGCGCGTCTCTATCCGGTACCAACCCGAGTAAAGCACTTTATAGGTACCATGTTCAGGAATGTGGAAGCCGCCCTCAACAATTGAAAACCATGGATAGCTGAGATTAACGCGCTCTCCGTTAACGAGTGGCCCTGTTTGCGCGCCGTTGGCAGTCATTCTGGGGAATTGATATAGGTTGCTGGGACTCAGTTGACTCCATTTTGTCTTGCCATCCGCATCGGAGACGAGCACAGTATTTGCGGCCTGAGTTCCGTCAGCGATCGTCAATTGCCCGGTGGTTTTATCGACTTTAAACTTTCGACCGGATGTTGAAGCTTCAACTTCCAGGTTTGAATTTGGCTCGATGTTCGTAGAATTCGCGCCGATTTTCATTTGTGCAAATGATTCTTTCGCAGAAAAAGTCAATGCAAAGACGATAGAGGAAACGAGTAAAAATTTTAAATACATAAAGAAAGTTGGCTTACAGTTTTCAGGTTAAATATGTAACCTTTTTGATACTATACAATAAATTACTTGGATTAATTATGAGAATGGCGACACTATCTCATCCAATCTAAAGTGCCAAGATCGAACAAGACGAAAAGGCCAGAAGCCGCCAAAACCTGACAACCCCTGACCCCATGACTTAATAACTAAGCGAAGCTTCTACCTCCACCTCTCCCCAAGCACCTTCATCCAATACCCCCCAACCACAGACCGGGCACGGAATCCAACCGACTTCCCATTCACAGTTTCATGCCAGTCGGACAATGGAATGCGGTCCGTAGTACCGTTGGCGTACTTATAAACAGGCTGAATCAACGCCTGGAAGTCCTCTGGCTTTTCGGCTAATGTGGCCGTCCAAACGATCCAATCGGATTTCGTGTAGGTCTTTCGGCTATCCAGAGGCAGGCCGAAAGGCTGTTGTTTGGTGAGGTAATAGGCAATTTCCTTTTGCGCGACGGTTTTTGGAAACACATTCAATCCCAGAATCTTATCCCAAACCAGATTGTATTTCTGGCTCCAAGTACCTTTTTTGTCGAAGGTCAACGCGTAATGATCGCCGTCGGCGGCCATTTGCATCCATTTTTGAGCGAAATTTTTGGTTAAAGCATTTACTTCGGCGGCTTCTTTGCTATCGCCCAGTTGTTCCGCAAGTTTGGCATAGGAGGCGAGGCCCATGATGGCCTTGACGGACAAGTTGGTGTTTCGTGCTAAATGGCCGGCGAAATCGTCGGTGCAGAGTTGGTTGGCAGGGTCGAAGCCTTCTTTTTTCAGGTAGCTGGCCCAAACGCTGAGGGTTTTCCAATGCTTTTTAGCGTAATCGGCATTGCCTTCGGCTTTGGCGATGGCGTAAGCGAGGATGAGCATGTTGCCCGATTCTTCCACGGGCATGTCCTCGCCATATGTCTGTCCGTTCGCGAGCGGGTAGGTGCCTACGTCGTGCGCGGCGAAAGGTTTGGTCCATTTACCGCTCTCGGAGTAGTGGAAAATGGGTTCCATCATGCCTTTGAGCAATGCCGGATTGTACAGCAGGAATAATGGCGCCGATGGATAAGTGATATCGACCGTTCCAATGGAGCCGTTGCTGAAATTTTCTTTCGAGAAAAACAATGGCGTGCCGGTAGGGTCAGCGACGAGCTTGTGGGCTGAAATGGCCTGGCGGTATGCCAATACGCACAGCTCGGCGTATTGCTTGCCACCGGCTTTGAATGCGTCGTCGAAGATCGCCTTGTCGGTCTCGTTACAGGTTTGGAGGATTTTCGTGAAATCGGCTTCGGCGCTTTTCAATTCACCGGCGATGGTTCTATTACCAGCCTTGTTCCACCATGGGCGGAGGTTCTGGCCGAAATATTGCACCGAATAGCCATCGTCATAGCCTACCAAAGCATGCAGCTGCTTGCTTTCTGCGCCTACTTTGCCCCCGTCCAGTATCAAACCCATTGATCGGGTATCCGCAGCAGCCGCGCCGGTCTGATCGACGCTGAGGGAGCCTTTGGAGGCAAATTCTTTAATAATATCGGTCGAAGGGCCGATGGCAGAGCCCTTTGCTCCGCTCTGCGGAGCGGCGAGGTAAGCCTGGCCCCAGTCGATACGGACGTCGTCACCTTTTTTAGCTAGCAGGTTCTGGGCGGTATTTTCAAGGGATAATGTCGTCAATCCATCCTGACTAGCCTTTTTGCCGGTTACCGATTGGCTGGCGTCATGGGTAGCCCAAAGCCCGGACACCGAATTCAGAATGCTCACATCGTGCTGCTTGCCGTCGGCCGACTTCACTTCATAAACAATGTAATTTACCGGACGCGAAATCAGGTCGAGGTCCTTCATAATCAGCGGTGCTACAAACTGAACCGTCAGCTGCACGGGGCCCGCTTGGAAATGGTAAATCGACTGCGTAGCCGTCATTTCAAAGTCGGTTTGCTTCGCTGGCGTCACCGCGTCGGCACCTTTCGGAGCGATTTCATCGGCCAGACCCACATCAATATAGCCTGGTCCGGCGCCATTTTTTACATAGGCTGCCAGCGTGTTTTTTCCCTTTTTCAATGCCTTCACAGCAGCAGGGCTGATTGGTTTGAACTCGTAGTCACTTGTAAAGCAAGGTGCGCAGTCGAAAGCGGGCACACCATTGATGAATACCTGCACGTCGTCGTCGTGAAAGATATTCAGCACAGGTTTTTCAAAATCGACACTGGTAAGGTTGAAATCGCGCCGGTACCAGAGCTCTTTCGGGAACTCGGTGCCGCCTTTCAGCATGGCATCGTTCCGGTCGTGCGTACCGAATGGCGCAGGACCCTGTTTCCAGGTGCTGATATTGTAGCCGTCTTTGAACCACCATTTCGGATCGGGTTTGGTGGTCGTGAATTTGGCAGTGTAGGCTTCCTGCTTGGCCGTCGGCAGAATAGTTTTCATTTCGGCGGTAGCAGCGCCCATGAAGCGGTAGGCTTTGCCGTCGACGCGGATGAGGCCATCCATCGGATGCGGCTTGCCGGTCCAATGTTTAGTAATGGAGCCCGCCAGCTGGTCGCCGAATGACCATACGCTTGTGTAAGGATCGATGCTCACCAGCGGAGTCGCCGGCGGCCGGATGGATTGTGCAAAAATCGTTGAAGTTGTCAGTAGGGTCAGCGCGGTAAGCCAGCGTTTGAACATGGTTTCGGTTGGTTTTATGGAAATAGGACAGCCCTGGGCCTAAGTCCTGGGTTTAGAAAATCCCATAATGATAGGGGATAAGTTCTATATAGAGCAACGAAGAATCGAATTTCGTTGCATCAACGACTATTGTTCTGAAAGCAATTGCGAAACGGTGTTTTCCAATGGAGGTATTTTATTGACAACAATATCCCAGACGAGTTCCAGGTCAATTCCAAAATACTCATGCGCTACGAAGTTTCGAAAGGCGACGATCTTTCGCCATTCTGTTTCCGGGCGGGTGATTTTCAATTCGTCGGAAAGATGATTTGCCGCTTCTCCAATAATTTCGAGTTGCCGTTCAATAGCGAAACGGAACATAGGATCGTCGTAAATGTCGATTTTTGTTTTCCCTAAAGTGAAGGAATGAATATACTGAATGGCTTCCAGAATGTGTAGCAATCGGGCGCGGTCGCCATCAGATTTTTTCATAGATCAATTGCTTCTCCTGATCGAGCTGAGGTTTGATGTATGATGAGAGACCATTGGAGCTGACAAGGTCTACTCGAGTCCCGAGTATTTCGGTCAAATCGTCTTGCATATCAATAAATGCAAAGAAGTCCGCACCATTTTCGTAGTCAAGGTCTACCAAAATGTCTATGTCACTTTCGCTACCATGCTCACCACGGGCCGCTGAGCCAAAAAGATAGGCACGCTTGACAGGTTTGTCCCGGAAGAATAAGGCGGCTTTTTGAATTAATTCATCCATCTTGTTTCCGTTTATCTCCTACAAGATAGTCAGTTGTGGTATATATTACCTATATTCTGCAAACCACATTTATTGGAACTTTCTTATTTTCTGTCAAACGCTGCCTTCCCGCTATCCAGAAACGCCGCAAACTTCGCGGGATCCAGATCATAGTTTTTAGGCGCTACCAGTAGGTTCCCTTCATGATCTACGAGGCAGTAATGAGGCTGCGCATTGTTGTTATACTTCACAATTTGTAGGTCGGCATTCTGTGCGCCGATGGTCTTCTTCACCTTGCTGTCATATTTGGAGGTATACCATTGCGCTTCGGGAAGTTCCGTTTTATCATCGACGTACAATGCGACAATCACGTAATCATCGCGGAGGCGTTGCAGAACGGCGGGATCTACCCAAACGCGCGCCTCCATTTCGCGGCAGTTGACGCAGCCGTGACCTGTGAAGTCGATGAAAACAGGTTTGTTTACTTTTTTAGCATAAGCCAATGCTTCCTGGTAGTCGTAGAAGCCTTCGAGTTCGTGGGGCAAATGAAAGAGGGCGGCATACTTGCGTGCTTCGCCGGCAAGGGCTGATGGCGCTCCGGCGGTAGCGCTTCTTTTATTCAGGTCGAAATCCAAAGTCGATTGCGGAGGCAGGTAACCGGCCAGTGCTTTCAGAGGGGCGCCCCACATGCCCGGGATCATATACACAACGAATGTGAACGTGACGATTGAAAGAAGCAGACGCGGAACGCTTACTTTTTCAATGGGTGAATCATGCGGCGTGCGGATTTTGCCGAGCAAATAAAAGCCCAGCAATGCAAAAATGACGATCCAGAATGCCAGGTACACTTCGCGGTCGAGCAAATGCCAGTGATACACCTGATCGGCAATGCTGAAAAATTTCAATGCTAAAGCCAGTTCAAGGAAACCCAGCACGACTTTCACGGTATTCAGCCAGCCGCCCGATTTGGGCAATGATTTCAGCCATTGCGGGAACAATGCAAATGAGGTGAACGGGATCGCAAATGCTGCAGAGAATGCCGCCATACCCACGATAGGCTTCACTACTTCGCCGCCCGCAGATGCTACCAGCAAGCTGCCGACGATCGGGCCAGTGCAGGAGAATGATACCAGTACCAATGTGAATGCCATGAAAAACACGCCCGCATAGCCGCCCTGATCGGCTTTCTGGTCCATTTTATTGACAAAACCACTCGGCAGCACGATCTCGAAAAGGCCGAGGAACGACAGACCGAACGTAATGAAGATCGCGAAAAAGAGTAGGTTAGGCAGCCAGTGCGTGCTGAGGAAGTTGGCAAATGCCGGTCCATTCAGGCGCGATACGACGGTACCTATTAATGTATAGATCAGAATAATGGATATACCATATAGGAACGCCTTGAATTTGCCCTTCTCCTGGTTGGTGAAAAAGCTCACGGTCATCGGGATGATCGGGAAAACGCATGGGGTAAGCAATGCCACCAAACCTGAAAGGAATGCGGCCAATGCGAAACCCAATAACGAACCGCCGCCGGCAGGTGTTTCGGAAGCCGTCGCTTGCACAGCGGGCTTTTGCGTTGCTTCCGGAGAGGTTGTAACTGCTGTTGAGGTGTCGGTAGTCGTGGAAATATCGGAAGCTGAAACGGCTATAGAGGTGTCATTTGAGTTTGCGGGAGCAGCTGGTGCAGTATTAGGTGTTACGGCTGGCTTGTCTGCCGGTGTAGCGGCTCCAACGATGGGCTGCTCGGTAGCGTTGGTAGCAGCGGCAGCTACTTTTAAGCCTTTGAATTCAAAATCTTCTCCTCCCGGAATGCAAAGCCCGCTCACGTGGCTGCAAGTCTGGTATTCGGAAGTGCCTTTGATGACCGGATTATCGGCAAGGATTTTTACGGTTTGTTTAAAAACACCCTTTCCTTCAAAATAGCGGACATTGCCCTGCCATACTTCTTCAAACTTGGTTTTCGGGTTCTGCGGTTTCAGTTTGCCGACGGTTTCGAAGGTATTGTTCTTTTCAAAGGTAAATGTGGTGAGCATCGGGCCGAGATCGGGATCGAAGTCGGAGGAGTACATATACCAGTCCTTGTCGATGGTCGCGGTAAAAACCAGGTCCACAGTCTCGCCTTTTTTGACTTCCGGTTTGGAAAAAGAATAAGTCCAGTGCGCCTTGGCTTTCTGTACTTGTGCCTGCGCGAAGCCGGTTATCAGTAGACAAAGGCTGAGAATAAGGATAATACCGCGTTTCATGTCGATGTTTGGGGTAATGGCTTTGGTCGGGATATTGTCGACAGACAACCCGGCGATCAATCTACAATTTTGATAGAGCTTTCTTAACCAACGTAATTTTCATAAAAAAATTCATCAATTGAAATTCCCTTTTCACCGATTCGCGTTTCTGCTACCTTTGTCGCCTCAAATCCAGATAAGTTAACAGTTATTAACATGTCCCAGACCTTATACGTAGTCAAGATCGGCGGTAATGTGATCGACAATCCCGAAGCATGTGCCCGTTTTCTGAGAGCCTTTGCGCAGCTCGATGCACCCAAAATCCTCGTCCATGGGGGTGGGAAGGTAGCGACACAGGTCGCCTCCAAGTTGCAGATCGAAACGCAGATGGTCGATGGCCGCCGCATTACCGACCAGCCGATGCTGGATGTGGTAACGATGGTTTACGGAGGGCTGGTGAACAAAAACCTGGTCGCACAACTGCAAGCTGCCGGCTGCAATGCCATCGGACTCACCGGCGCCGACGGCGGGATTATCCGTTCGGTCAAGCGACCTGTCAAAACGATCGACTACGGTTTTGTAGGCGATATCGAAGCTGTAAACGGAGGACAAATCCATGCAATCCTGACCAGCAGCCTCACGCCAATCATCGCGCCATTGACATACAGTGCCGAAGGCCTGCTCCTCAATACCAACGCGGACACGATGGCCTCCGCAACGGCCGTGGCGATGTCGGAAGCGTTTGAAGTTAATCTGATTTATTGTTTCGAGAAGAAGGGTGTTCTTTCCGATCCCGACGACGATGATGCGGTAATAGGCAAACTGGTACCGTCTACTTATGAAGAGTATAAAGCAACCGGTGCTATTAATAAAGGTATGATCCCCAAGCTCGACAACGCGTTTGCCGCATTGCATTCGGGTGTGAAACAGGTGACTATCTGCCATGCCGATGAACTTGGTAACGCGGTTTCCGGCGGTGCTGGAACAGCAATTGTACTCGCTTAGGCGACTGCTAACCCCTCAATCGGCTGTGGGCAGATCTGGGGGTTAGTTTTAGATTTAATGTCTCCCGGGGCGGTTTTTCCGAGCTATTTACGTATATAGGATAGCGTCCCATCTTTTCGCCCGATGAATAACTGTTGATGTAATATCTGAGTAGTTGCTCTTAATATTCAGGCAATATCGAACGTGTCCGAGGAGCACTCGGTTGTTCACGCCCATTCAGCAAATTAATTTTACTAAAAGTGGTTACATGCAAATAATATGTAACTAAGGCTGTATCAATACCAAATACTCTATTCTTTTTAGGGACTATTTATTAATTTTTTTTAATAAATATTGCTGAGTTTGTTAATAATATATTTATATTTGACATCCGAATATTACGGTTGTGTGAAGCCCTTTGACGCCGCCGGTACGTCCGGAATTATAAAGAAGAAAATGACCCCGTTAAACCATCTAAAATTCATTTAAGGGACTGTATGACAAAACTAAAAATCTACTATTAATCCTTCTCGAACCCGCCCGACGCCGTCCCTGGATGTTTCCATACTCCCGAAGGCACCCAAGTCCAATCGCACAGTTTGCAATCTGTCGAACGTGTATATATTAGTAAAAAATTTAATAAATACACGATATTATACTAAATAATATTAAAATTGTATCCATTTTAATACCTTAATTAATCTAGCTTAACTCATGGGAAAAAATCTACTAAGACTTATCGTCATGTTGCTGATGGTAAGCGCCCCGGTTCTCGCCCAAACGATCACCGGAAAAGTAACCAGCGGTTCTGACGGCTCCACTTTGCCCGGCGTTTCCGTTCTGGTAAAAGGTTCCACCACCGGTACCACCACCGATGCTGATGGTACTTATAGCATTGCTGCTTCGGGCAAGGCTACCCTCGTATTTTCTTACATCGGGTACAAAACACAGGAAGTAGCGGTAGGTAACGGCAACGTATTGAACGTAACCTTGGTTGAAGATGCTTCTGTTTTGCAGGAAGTAACGGTAACGGCCTTGGGTATCGCGAAAGAATCGCGTGCGCTGGGTTACGCTACATCCACTATTAAGAGTGATGCGTTGATCAAAACTGCATCTCCCAACTTTGCGACAGCACTTTATGGTAAGGCTCCGGGGGTGACTATCAATGCAACACCTGGTGGAGCAACTTCCGGTGTGAGTATCAGCATCCGTGGGTTCAGCTCTATCACAGGTAACACCCAGCCGTTGATCGTATTGGACGGTATCCCCATCCGTAACGGCGAGTCCCGCAACGGCGACTACTGGGGCGATCAGCGTATCCGCGGTAACGGTCTTCTTGACCTGAACCCGGCTGATATCGAGAACATTACCGTATTGAAAGGTGCTTCGGCAGCTGCATTGTACGGTTCGGAAGCGGTAAACGGGGTATTGCTCGTGACTTCAAAAACCGGTAAAGGAAGAAAAGGAATCGGTGTTGATTTCAGCGCAAGTTACAGCGTTGATAAAATTGCTTATCTGCCACGTTATCAGGATGTAAGAGGTCCTGGTTACCTGAAAAACTACGTAGATGCAGGCCAGGATGCAAACGGCTTCATTTATTATGATACAGATGGAGACGGTACCAAAGAAACCCGCGGCTTGCTGGGTGCGACTGTAAACTTCGGTCCTAAATTCGATGGTCAGCCCGTAATGGCATTCGACGGTAAAATCCGCCCTTACTCTCCATCTGGAAACAGCTATGCGGATTTGTTCCAGAACGCGAACAGCTCCAACATCAACCTTTCGGTGTCGAAAGCGACGGACAACTCTACCGTTCGTTTCTCTTTCACACGTCAGGACAACGGCATGATCAGCTACGACTCGAAAAACAGCAAGAACATTGCCAATCTGAATGCTAGCTTTAATGCGAATAAGAAGCTGAAAACGGATTTGATGGTAAACTACATCAACCAGAAGACGCACAACCGTCCGTTCAAAGTTGACCGTATGATCAACAACTTCACCGGTATGATGAACCGTTTCGAATCTGCTGACTGGTATTTTGACAAATACCAAACCAGCCAGGGTTATAAGTATGTAACGCAGTCGTCGGGTAACCCAAGTTTGACTCCGGCTGAAAACATCAAGTACAACGGTTTCAAGACTGACATCGCCGACTACGTTTGGAACACCAGAAAGAATACTGCTGACGAATGGAGCGACCGCGTGATTGCGAGCATTACGCAACACTGGCAAATCACCGACGAATTGAAACTTCGTGGCCGTATCGGTACCGACTTCACTTCGGAGCGTTTGCAAAACAACAATGCAACTGAGAAGCCATTGGCATTCGGTTACACAGGTGGTTTCAGCATGGCTAATAACATGTACAGAAACGTGTACGGTGAAGCATTGGCGACTTACAACAAAAAGTTGACTGACGACATATCGATCGCATTGATGGCGGGTTACAACGCCTACAAGCAAATGGATACCAAAATGAGCAACGGTACCGACGGCGGATTGAGTACTGAGAACTTCTTCGATCTATCGGCTTCTGTGAATAATGTTACAAGTTCAAGAGAACGTAACAACTGGACGCGTGACGCGCTTATCGGAACGGCGCAGTTCGACTATAAAGGGATGTTCTTTATTGAAGGTACCATCCGTCGTGACCGTACGTCGACACTCGCTCCCGGAAACAATGCATTCGTTTATCCATCAGTGAACGCATCTTACGTATTCACCGACGGCCTGAACCTACCCTCTTTCTTTAGCTATGGTAAACTGCGCGGATCATGGGGTGAAGTAGGTAACTATCCTCCGACTTACGGCGCGAACGTAGCTTACAGACAAGGTACCTTGAACGCTCAGCAAAATGGTGGCCAGTCGGTATTGTACACTTACATGGATGCGGCCTTTGGTAACGACAAAATCCGCCCGGAAAGAAAGCGTGAGTTTGAATTCGGTTTGGAGACTAAATTCTTTAATAACCGTATCGGCCTCGATGTTGCTTATTATAACGCACAAATCGTCGATCAGATCCTCCCTCTCACCATTGCCGCTACGACAGGAGCCCGTTCTATCCTGGCTAACGTAGGTACGTTGAGAAATCAGGGTATTGAATTTGCATTCAACGTTTCGCCAATCCAGGGTAGAACACTGAACGATTTCAACTGGGATCTGACGTTGAATCTCGCGAAAAACGTAAACAAAGTTGAAAAGCTGGCTAACAACTCTACAGAGTTGCTACACTCCGACCTTGATGGTAACGCAGCGCAGATTCGTTCGGTAGTAGGTCAGCCAATGGGTGATATTTATGCGCACGGCATCCTTAAAAACGAAAAAGGTCAGGCTGTTGTAGGTCCTAACGGCCTTTACCAATTGGACGGAGCAAACTGGATCAAAGTTGGTAATGCAATGCCAAAACTGACCGGTGGTTTGATCAACAGCTTCTCATGGAAAGGTTTCACGCTTGATGCGATTACCGACTTCCGTTTCGGTGGTTCGATCATGCCGACTGGTATCAACTGGATGACTTCACGCGGTCTGACAAAGGAAAGCTTGAACGCGATGGATGCTGAGCACGGCGGTCTTAGCTACTACCTCGATGCAGATGGAAAAGGCGTTCCTACAACAGCAGCAACAGGCCCTGCCGGACAGACTGTTTATCACGACGGTATGTTGATGGACGGTGTACTCGCTTCTGGTGAAGCTAACACCAACATCGTTTCACAAGCAGTGTACTACAACGCTACTTACAACTGGGGTGGTCCTCAATACGGTAACGCACGTTACGAGCTGTACGTTAAGAAAAATACTTACATCAAAATGCGTGAGATCTCGCTTGCATACCGCCTGCCTTCTTCTATCGGAAGCAAGATCGGTGCTTCGAACGTAACCCTCTCGGTATTCGGTCGTAACCTGTTCTTCATCTACCGTACCATCAAAGACCTTGATGCGGAACAAACCAACACTTCTACAAGATGGTATGAAAACATCTCCAATGCAGGTGCTAACCCATCGTTCCGCACTGCAGGTGTAATGTTGAGAGCCAGCTTCTAATTTCAATCAGACTATGAAAATGAAAAAGATATCATCAGTTATTTTAGCGGGGCTCATGCTGGTGGCTGCGTCCTGCAAAGAATCCGATTTCAGCGACATATATCCTGATCCTTCGAAGATCTCCGCAACGACGGTCGAGAAGCAATTCACAGGGTTCCTTCAGTCCAACAAAGACTATGTATTGCCGGGCTACACGCATTACTTTACCATGCTCCGCATTACATTGAACCAGTATAACCAGTCCATCGGCTGGGTGAACGGTTCAGGTCAGTATGTGCCGGGTTCGGCCGGTGTGGAGAACATCTGGTTCAACTATTACAACTTGCTGGCGCAATACCGCGAGCTGCAAAAGGTTTACAATTCCAAAACTGCTGATGAGCAAGCTGACCGCAAGTTCTTCATGACAGTTGCGAAGATATACCTCTACGACCAGACGCAAAGAATGGTGGACGTATTCGGTGCGATCCCTTTCACCGAAGCAGGTATGGTAAGTACAAATGGTGGTGACTACAATTCTTCGGCGGCGAAATTTGACGATCCTCAGGTGTTGTATACGATGATGCTGGACGATCTGAAAAGCATCGCTACCGAGCTGAATGGAACAACGATCAACGCAGGTTATCAGAAGTCGTTCCAGACTCAGGACTTTATTAACAAAGGGGACCTGACTGCCTGGAAACGTTATTGCAATTCTCTGCGTCTTCGTATGCTGAACCGCGTTTCGGACGTAGCAGCATTCCAGTCGCGCTCCAACTCGGAAATCGCCGAGATCCTGGGCAATGCAACGACCTATCCTATTGTTGAGAACAATGATCAGAACATTCAGATCAATGTATATGATCTCAATAGCCCGATCAACTCAAAAGGCTTCCAGGATGGTATGGGCCCTGGTACATGGTATGGTAACACGGCGGGTAAAAAGTTGATCGACTACCTGAGCAACAACGCCGACCCACGCTTGCGCATGTTGTTCGAGCCGGGAGCTAATGCGGGTGGAAAGTATATCGGTATTGACCCAATGGCTACTGCTCAGGCACAAACTGAACTTTCGAATGCAGGAGTTGTTGCGATTTACAACCGTTATGTGACCAACTACAATCAGTTCTTCCCAGGTATCATCATCAATGCGCCTGAAGTAAACCTGATCAAAGCGGAGTACTACCTGAGATCGGGCAACGATGCATCTGCAAAAACTGCTTACGAAGCGGCGATCGGCCAGTCAATGGATTTCTATAACCGTATCAACAATGTGAGCAACGCGGCGCAAGGAACCAAACCAGCCAATGTGACCACTGCGGAAGCTGCGGCATACATCGCTGGAAACGGCGTAAACTGGGCAAAAGCAACTACTGCTGCTCAGAAACTGGAATTGATCGCAGGGCAAAAATGGGTACACTACAACCTGGTGCAGCCATACGAGAACTGGGCAGATATTCGCCGTTTGAACATGCCAGCATTGAGCTTCTGGGTTGACAACAACAACAACCAGACGCTTCCTCCGGTGAGATTAAACTACCCAGGTAACGAGATTACTTACAACCCTGCTAACTACGCAGCGGTTCGTGAAAACGACAAACTCACTACCAAGCTTTTCTGGGATGTGAAATAATAATACCCGGATTGATAATACCAATCAGATTTAGTTAGGAATGGAAAGAGGCGGGTCGTTTGACCTGCCTCTTTTTTTGTATTCAACCGCAGCGGGATTTTATCTGCGCCGGTTAGTGAGTACGAGTAGTTGCGGAAACGATAGCTGTCCTCGGGAGATCAGTTTGGTCATTTCGCCGATGGTGTGGAAATAGGAGCCCAGTACAATATCCGTGTCGCCGTCCTGGTCAAAATCGGCGGCTTCCATTGTGAGCCATTTGCCAGCCGCAGCCATCGGGGTAGAGAAGGCTTTGAAATCCATTTTGCCCTCATTGGACAGGTAAACGAAACTGTGCGCCGGATTGGCGAGGTCAGAGTAGAAGGCCGTGGCGGCAATGTCTAAATCGCCGTCAAGGTCAAAATCGCGGGCGACGGCCTTGCTGGCGCCATAGAGCGGGAAAAACCAGGCGAGTCTGAAGTTGTTCTTCCCGTCGTTCAAATACAGTCGCACGCCATGGTAGTTCTTGTCGATAGGCGACAGGTCCCAGTTATCGCCATTGGTGAGCAAAATGTCCTGAAAGCCATCCTTATTAAAATCCACCATTTCCAAATAGCTCATACCATAGGACGGCGGAAATTGCAATACGGTTTTCTCTTTAAATTTTCCGTTTCCAAGGCTATAGAATATGGTTACCTGTTCCCAGGCCTGCGCCATAAGGGCTATGATATCAGGCTTTTTATCACCATTCAGATCCCGTATTTCGGCCCTTCTGGCTCCCGGCAGCTCTTTTAATATATGTTCCTTTCCCTGCTCGAAATTGTCCAGCCAGAACAATTTGCCCGAGTGATTGCCAAAACCGCATATCAGTGCGTCTTCTTTTCCATCCATATTCAAATCCCCGGCGGCGAATTGCACGGGGCGCGGAAGGTTCTGCACGTTCACAAGCGATGGGTCTGTCGTTTTGGATAGGGACATCAGTCGGCCTGTACGTTGATCGGATGGTTTGAAAACACCGATGGAAAGCAAGCGCGGCGGGGCGTTTTTCGGGAAATCAATATCGGTCGGAGCGGAATCGATCCACCAGGTGTCTTTCAACCCGGTCTTCCCGAATACATACAGTGCGTTCTGGTCGTCGCCGATGTAGAGTTGCGACGAAGCCGGATCATATTTCAAAAGTGAAGTTTTAGGAACCTCTTTGTCTCCTACGGTCAGGTCGGAGACGTGGAAAAGCCGTAGAGAGTCCGTTATGGGCAGCGCTTTTTCCTGCGGAAGCGGCTCGGCAGGGGCCGTTGACTGGTAATAGGCCAGGATCTTTTTCCAATCGCCTTCTGAAATGAGTTGTGTTTCGGGATAGACATTCAGCTCCTGCATTACGCGCTTTTCTTCCGGGATCAGATCGGCGTAAGGATCTTGTCCATCGGGCCGGATGCCTAGTCGCAAGCCCATATTGGGTAACACGCTGGTTACCCAGGTTTTCTTGTCCAGCAGAGAAGGCTCGGGGAACAAATGACAACGTTGGCAATAATCCATCGCCAGTTTTTTTCCTTCCTGAACGGAATCGGCTAGCAGCCTGTGTGCAGCGCCCCCGGAAGCAGGTACCTTCTCTTGAAAAGAAAGGGAAAGCCCCGCCATTCCGATGGGTACAGAAATGAGCAGGGCCTTTTTTAAAAGTATCATGACGGATCGCTTAGCGGATCAGATTGTCGAGAGTTTCCAAAACTTTATCATACCCAAATCCCCCAATCTCCCGCTCCATCCGCGCACGGATAGCCTCCGTCTGCAAATTGCCGATGCTTCCTTCATGATTATGCTTCAATTCGCGTGGAGCGATATAAGTGCCGTCGCCGATTTCGGCGCCCACCTGTTTGTAGGCGTCGCGGAAAGGTACTCCGGCAATCACCAGTTCGTTCACACGCTCCACACTGAACATCAGGTCGTATTTCGGATCGTCGAGCAGGTTTTGTTTTACTTTTAAATGTTCCAGCATAAATGCGGCGATGTCGAGGCAGTCGAGGATTTCGTCGAATGCGGGCATCAGGATTTCCTTCAGTAGCTGCATATCGCGGTGGTAACCCGACGGCAGATTGCTCAGCACCATCGTTACCTCCATTGGCAATGCCTTCATGCGGTTGGTTTTGGCGCGGAGAAGTTCGGCGACGTCCGGATTCTTCTTGTGCGGCATAATGCTGCTGCCGGTCGTAAGGTCGTCGGGCAATACGATGAAGCCGAAGTTCTGGCTGTTGTACAGGCAAACATCCATGGCAAGTCTGGATACAGTGGCGGCCAGCGACGCAATGGCGCTCAATGCGGCCTGTTCCGTGCGCCCGCGGCTCATCTGCGCGTACACGACGTTATGGTGCATGCCTTCGAAGCCCAGCAACTCGGTGGTAAGCTGGCGGTTCAGCGGGAACGACGAACCGTAGCCTGCTCCGGAGCCCAGCGGGTTGCGGTTGGCAAGGCGGTAGGCGGCATTGAGCTGGATAATGTCGTCGATAAGGCCCTCGGCGTAAGCACCGAACCACAACCCGAACGACGACGGCATGGCAATCTGCAAATGCGTGTAGCCCGGGAGCAGGTCATTTTTATGTTCTTCCGATTTACGCGTCAGCACGTCGAAAAGCTTTTCCGTAGCCTGCACCACCTCAAAAAGCCGCGCACGCGTGTACAGCTTCATATCCACGAGCACCTGGTCGTTACGCGAACGGCCGGAGTGAATTTTCTTGCCGGTGTCGCCGAGTTTGCGGGTAAGCAGCAGCTCCACCTGCGAATGCACATCCTCGATGCCTTCCTCGATGACGAATTCACCTTGCTGGATTTGTGCGTAAATAGCTTTGAGTTCGGTTTTCAAGGCCGCCAGATCGTCGGACGTCAGCAGACCGATCGTTTCGAGCATCGTCGCATGGGCGATGTTGCCCAGCACATCGAATTCGGCCAGATGTAAATCCATCTCACGGTCGCGGCCGATCGTGAAACGTTCTATTTTTTCAGAAGTAACAGTATTTTCCTTTTGCCAGAGTTTCAAAATGCAGGAATGATAAAATTTATGAATCTAAAACTTCATCACAAATTTAACATCATTACCTCATTCCTTTCCCTTTTTCCGTCGACTGAAGTCGACGGCCAGGGGGATTTTTTTGTGGAGAGACTTTTAGTGTGTTACTAAATTTTAGGTTTAACGTATCAATGAGACCGCCAGGGGTTTATTGTTGGATGTGTTTAAATCTTTTATGGGTATGAGTTGGAGCCGGATTTGGATTCATGTTGTTTTTTCTACGAAGTATCGCGCACCAGTACTGCGGGACGAGATTCGAATGAAGGTGTTTATGCATATTAAGGACTATGCCATGTCAAAAGGCATTGAGTTGGATGTGATTAACGGCTATTTGGATCACGCGCATTGCCTCATTTGTCTTTCCCGCCAGCAAACGCTCTCGGATGTAATGAAGATCATCAAGGGGGAATCAGCCTACTGGATCAATAAGAACAAACTGACGACAACGAAGTTTGTCTGGCGGGACGATTATTGGGCTGTCAGTGTCAGCGAACGGCATGCACCCTTTGTGAGGCGCTACATCTTGAAACAGGAAGAGCACCACAAAGGCAAAACCTTTGAAACAGAAATCAACAGATTCATGCAGAAATATGGCTGGACAAATTCCAACAAAAACTAAGCTTTTGATATCCCTTTTCCCGTCGACTGAAGTCGGCGGCAGGGGATGTTTGGCAATTTTCCAGTCGAATAAGCGGAAAACTGTCACCAGCAACAGCCAAAAGCCAAAAAAGCAATCATCTTACCGTCGACTTAAGTCGACGGATCAGAAGAGAAAGAGAATAATAGAGAGCAGAAAAAGTTCATCAATTGCTCAATATCATTCCATCATTCTTTTGATCGCCACAAACCGCTTGCTGTAATAAGCTGCATTGAGCAAGTCATAACGGATGCCGCCTTTCCAGGCTGAATGGATGAATTTCACGTAGCCGGGCGCTACTTCGGTGATAATGCCTACGTGCCCGATGCGCTTGCTTTTGGTGCTGTTGCCTTTGAAGAAAATAAGGTCGCCGGGCTTGGCGTCGTCGAGTTCTACGATTTCACCGTGCTCGGCCTGCGCTGCGCTGGAATGCGGGAGCGTGATATTCCATTGGTTGAAACAATAGCGGACAAATCCGGAACAGTCGAAACCTCGTTTAGAGGAACCGCCCGAACGGTAGGGGATATGTAAATGCTTGGTAGCGAACGATACCAGCGACTGGATCGGGTTCAAAGTGTCGGCGGCGATTTCCTGGGACTTCGGGGCCTGTGCGAAAGAACGGTTGCTAAATGAACTGGCAGCAAACAACAACGCGGATACAATGACTGAACGAATCAAAAAATGCATGAAATCGAAAGTGGTTCAGGACTTTAAAAGGTCAAACAGGAGATTCTATGGTTTTGTAATGCGAATACCTCAGCTTTGTAAAGCTAACGACTTTTTTGCATTTGTCTTATTTTAACAAATCGTTAATTTTTGCAATATTTTGTAAATCACTGATTTGCCTATTTAAGGCTTACTTTCATTAAAGTAAAGGTTTAAGCCCCCATTTTGACTACTTTTGTGCCGGAATCAGGATAGCTTACTAATTAATACGCTCAGATGAAAACTACCGACCGTTATCTCCAGCGCGGTGTATCGGCTTCAAAGGAAGATGTGCATAAGGCCATCGAAAAGATCGATAAAGGGCTTTTTCCAAAGGCTTTTTGTAAAATAGTACCCGATACGCTCTCTGGCGATCCCGCGTATTGCACGATCATGCATGCCGACGGCGCCGGTACCAAAACTTCGCTGGCGTATTTGTATTGGAAAGAAACCGGTGATATTTCCGTTTGGAAAGGCATCGCGCAGGATGCGATCGTGATGAACACCGACGACCTGCTTTGCGTGGGTGCAACCGGCCCGATGCTCTATTCATCGACCATCGACCGCAACAAAAACCGCATTCCCGGTGAAGTGATCGCGGAAGTGATCAATGGCGCGGAAGAAGTGCTCGACATGCTTCGCAGCTACGGCGTCGAGATTTACAGTACAGGCGGCGAAACGGCCGATGTAGGTGACCTCGTACGGACCGTGACCGTGAACAGCACGGTAATCGCCCGCATGAAGCGCTCGGAAGTGGTGGATAATGCCAATATCCAGGCCGGCGATGTGATCGTGGGGCTCGCTTCTTACGGACAGGCTACTTACGAAAGCGAATACAATGGCGGGATGGGCAGTAATGGCCTTACCTCCGCAAGACATGATATTCTGGGCAAATACCTTTCAAAATATACCGAAAGCTTCGATCCCGAAGTGAGCGACGACCTCATTTACAGCGGAAGCAAAAAGCTGACCGACGAAGTAGCGGGAGCGCCTTTGAATGTGGGTAAACTAATCCTCTCGCCTACACGTACATACGCACCCGTGGCCAAGGCCCTGCTCGACGAAATGCGTCCGCAAATCCATGGCATGGTACATTGCAGTGGTGGTGCTCAGACGAAAATTCTACATTTTGTTGATAACCTTCACATTATCAAAGACAACCTGCTTCCGGTGCCTCCATTGTTCAGACTTATTCAGGAAGAAAGCGGAACGAGCTGGCAGGAGATGTACAAAGTGTTTAATATGGGTCACAGGCTGGAAATTTATCTTCCCGAAGCGCATGCCGCGCGCGTAATAGAAATCTCCAAATCGTTCGGGATCGATACGCAAGTAATCGGGCGCGTGGAAGCCTCCGACGAGAAAAAACTGACTATCCGCAGCGAATACGGGACCTTCTATTACTGATCGCCTTTTTGATCGTTACAAAATACTGAACCTCCGGGAGTTACCTTCCGGAGGTTTTTTTGTTTCCCTATTTTCCATGGCAAATGCAGGCACGACAATTGTAGTATGATTTCGAAATAATAGTAGAAATAGTGTTGTTTTATTAACCATATCCAATATGAAACATATCAACCACTATCAAATACTGCGGGGCCATGTCCTGGTATTTTGCTTCGTTCTCGCCGCCGTGCGCGTTTGTGCACAAATTCCGGATGTAACTGTTAATCCGACAGCCGTTATCACCGGGCTGACCTCCGCCATGCAGCTTGTACATGCAGGAGACAATTCCAACCGGATTTTCATCGCCGAGCGCTCCGGTGTTATCACGGTGTTCAACCCGGGTGCATTGACGACCCCTATTCAATACCTCAACATGAACAGCGGCGGACAGGTTGTTTCGCAATCGGGAGAGGGAGGTTTGCTGAGTATAGCGTTCCACCCCAATTTTGCTACCAATGGATTTGTCTACACCTACTACACCGATACAAATGGAGACCTGGTGCTGGCGCGCTATACTTCCGCGAACCCGTGGGGGAACATCGTGCCGGCCAATACCCGGGTGGAGATACTGAAAATCCCGCATCCGGTCAACACCAACCATAATGGAGGGGAGCTGCATTTCGGCCCTGAGGACGGCTATTTGTACCTCTCTACCGGTGACGGCGGGGCCAGTTACGACCCTAATGCAAACGGGCAGAGTACGACCAGCCTGCTGGGCAAGATATTGAGGCTGAATGTGGATCCTCCGCTGGGCTCCGGGCTTCCTTATGTGATACCGCCTTCGAATCCGTTCGGGAATGAGATCTTTATCCGTGGATTGCGGAACCCGTTCCGTTGGAGTTTCGACCGTGAAACCTATGACTTGTGGATCGGTGATGTAGGCCAGGATACCTGGGAAGAAATCAATCACGTAACGGCGAGCAATGCATCCGGAGCTAATTTCGGCTGGCGATGCTTCGAAGGGAACGGCTACACGCCGGGTATCGCGATCAACGAATGCCCCGATTCCGCCAGTTTTACCAAGCCGGTTTACATTTACCCGACCCGTACCGCGAGGGGCAATTCCGTAATTGGCGGGGTGGTGTACCGCGGAAACGCCTGGCCGATCATGAAAGGTTACTACATCGGGATGGACTATGGATCAGGTGATATTCATAAAATCAATTCGGACGGGTCTGTGAAGGAATATGAAACGTCGACATTCACAGGTGTGAGGGATATCGGGGAAGACGAGTCGGGCGAGATTTATGCCGTTACAGCCACGGCTGTCTATCGCATTGAGACCGAGAATCCGCTTCCTGTAACACTGGTCGATTTTTCGGGAGCACCCAGCGCGGAAGGGGTCCGGCTTACATGGCAGACTTCCATGGAAAAGGATTTCAAGTCGTTCGATATTCAGTACAGTCGCGATGCCCGCCAATTCGAGCGTGTCGGCTCGATTCAGGGAGCCAATACGCTGGCTGGTAACCTGTATTCATTTACGCACAGTACTTTGGAAAACGGAGAGCTTTATTACCGGCTGAAAATGACAGATATGGATGAGAGTTTCAGGTATTCCAAAATAATAACGGTCAGCCGTGGTGCTGAGGGCGAGAGCGAGCTCTTTGTGCGGCCTTCGCTGATCAGTACCAGTGAAATGAATTTGTTTGTGGAAGAGCCTTTTCAAACCGTCGAGATTGTGAATGCGGGTGGGCAGGTGGTGCTAACGGAGAAAATCGGAGGCCGGAGCGGGCCTGTCAATATCCCGCTCGGCAACACTGCTTCCGGTATTTATGTGGTGCGCATGGCCGGCGCCGACCGGGTAATACAACAGAAGGTTTTGGTGTGGAGGTAGTTCCTTGGTCGATACCTTAAAAACAGACATTCCGGAAGCAGCACTTCCGGAATGTGATCATTATACAACCCTAAAACCCAATTTATGTATGGCAATATTGGATGATCAAAGATAGTGGAATTATTCCATATTAATGGATTTAATCCAAACTGTTTTGACCCAAATCTTGTAGAAATTTCCTGACAACATATACGGCGGCGGTATGCCATTTCTGGAACGATTATTGCGATAATGCTTTGCACGCGTAGCTGCGTGTACCCGAAAGCACCTTTACAGCAACGTTCCATCCATGAAAATGAAGTCATTCCGACACACTAATCCCTGCCACACGACCGACAGGGGAATGAGCCGCAGACGCTTTTTTCGTCAATCTGGGGCAGCGGCCTTATCCACAATGCTCCTGACATCCTGCGATAATTTGCTCGATAAAATCATCCCTTCCAAAAAAGACAAACGCGACAAAACGCTCGCATTCTTCGGCGATAGCCTCACCATCGGTACCGGTGGCAGCAGGCCGATGGGCGCATGGGTAGGCGACGTTTTTACGGAACGGCCGGTATTCAGTGACGGCATCAACGGCCAGGTTGCATTATCGATCGCGATACGGCAGGGTGGGGTGCCTCTAACCTTATCCGTGGCCGGCGGCAAATTCAACGGTGCGAAGCCGGTGGCGGTCACGAAGATCAACAACGAATTCCTCTCGACCCCACTGAACGGCAACGTTTACAGTCGTACGGGCACGCTTGCGGGCGTACGGTGCACCATTACACGCAAATTCGTGCCGGATTTGGGGGATCACTACACCGTGGAACCGCTGGCGCAAAGCGACACAACGGCTTCGACCGAAACGCCGGTCGACGTGGAGATCCCGGATGATTCGGTTTTTGAGCTGGATGATGCGGTGAAGATGCGGACGGCGACACAGATTCTTTGGTACGGACGGAACGACATTGGCCAGGGTAAACCGCAGGAAGGGATTCTCTCGGCAATCAAGAGTTCGGTGGATTACATGGCGGAGCCCCGACGGTACCTCGTACTCGGCGTACTACCCGCGATTACAGAGAGCAAAGGATCGGCAGGTTATGCCAGACTTACCGCATTCAACGACGAGCTCGCGTTGTTGTACCGCGACACATACGTTCCGATGACGCCGCCCACCGAGTCGGAGATGAACGACATCGGGTTTACACCGACCGCCGGCGATTTGGAGGATATTCAAAAAGGCATTTTCCCTTCCCGAATGCGTCCGGCGAATAAATCGGACGAGATTCACCTGAATGACTCCGGCTATCGGATTATAGCCAACAGGGTTGCTCAAAAAATCAGGGATTTGAAGTATTAGGCTGAAATTCCCACGGAGTCCGGGTGTGAAAAGTATTTTTAGGGGAAGGCGCCTTTTGAAACTAATGGCGACTAAACTAACCCTTATGATACAGTACAGACTGCTGATCTCCTTTCTGTTAGCCTTTCCGCTTGCAACGCAGGCGCAGCAAAAGGGCTCGTTTGAAAATGTGACGGTTACGACTGAAAACACGAAAACCGGTGTTTATACCAACGACAAAGGCAAGCTGCAAGTGAATGTAGTGCCCCGGGACGTCCGCAAATACAAGGCTGCGGGTGTGGTGCGCTATGGCGACTTTGGTGCGCGGGGCGATGGGAAAACGGACGATGTGGACGCGATCGCCGCGACCCACGCATTTGCCAACATGCACGGGCTGCCGGTGAAAGCCAACGACGAAGCGACTTACTACATGGGCGGAAAAGAACGCACCGTGGTAATCCAAACCGACACCGATTTCGGTAAGGCGGCGTTCATCATCGACGATAGCAAAGTGGAAAACCGGAATGCATCGGTTTTTACAGTGAGCTCAGGGCTCAAACCCTTCAAACTGGAAACCATTACGTCTCTGAAAAGAAACCAGGAAAAGATCGAAGCATCCTTGCCCGGCCCTTGCCTGATCACCGTCATCAATTCTAATGTAAAGCAATACATCCGCTTCGGGCTCAACCAAAACAATGGATCTTCGCAAACGGATATTTTTGTGGTGGATAGAAACGGTAAGGTGGATATGAAAGCGCCGATTATCTGGGATTTCGATCAGATTACGGATATTACCGCGCTGCCTATCGACGAAAAGCCGTTGAAAATCACCGGCGGACGTTTCACTACCATTGCTAACCGGGCGGAGTCGAAATACACCTATTATAACCGCAACATCGCGATCCGGCGATCGAATGTGCTCGTGGAGGGGATAGAGCACCGCATTACCGGCGAAGGGGACCACGGGGCACCATATAACGGATTCATCAACATCGGTGACTGCTCCTATGTGACGGTGAAGAATGCGGTCCTGACAGGCCATAAGACTTATAGTACCATCGGTACGGCAGGCAAGCCTGTTTCAATGGGTACCTACGACCTTTTAGCCAACCGTGCGCTCAATGTATCGTTTGTAAATTGCAGTCAGACCAACGATATCAACGACAATACCTACTGGGGTATTCTGGGTTCGAATTTTTGCAAAAATCTCCTTTACGATCATTGTACGCTCTCCCGGTTTGATGCCCACCAGGGTGTTGCCAACGCTACCATCCGGAATTCGACGCTGGGGCATATGGGGATCAATGCGATCGGAAGCGGGCTGCTGCTGATCGAGAATTCCACTATCAGGGGCAGGAGTATCGTCAATCTCCGGCCCGACTACGGCAGTACCTGGCAGGGAGAGGTGGTGATCCGTAATTGCGTCTTCGTTCCCATGAATGGCAAGCCCGTCAATGCCTCTCTGGTAAGCGGTTCCTACTCCGGCCAGCACGATTTTGGTTACACCTGCTACATGCCCGAAAAGATTATCATCGAGAATCTTCGCATCGATGATGCCGCGCATCCCGAGAACTACCAGGGGCCGGCGATATTTGCCAATTTCAACCCGGAAATGACCGACGGCGCCTACCAGGAAAAGTATCCGTACGTTAAAACCAAAAGTGTTGTCATGAAAAATGTTACGACGGCCAGCGGCAAGGCCGTGAGAGTTAGTGATAATGCATTTATGTTTAAGGATGTGAAAGTGAATGGCGAGGGGAAGTAACCAAATCGATTATTGGTCAATGCCTCCGACTGAGGAGATCGGCCATTTGGTGGAGAGTTTTTGGATGCTGACCAACAAATCGGGAGGGCCTTTGGCGGTTACCGTGCTGCCCGACGGCCGGATCGATGCGAGTTTCTCATTCGGAGACAGGCAGGGGATTGTGTTGCTCGGGTTAGAGAGCGGGCCTTCGCGGGCGGAAATCCCGCCGGATTTTACCCTTTTCAGCATCAGCTTCCGGCCGCTTGCTGCTACGTATTTGTTCAAAGATTTCCTGCCGATTCTACCCGATAGCGCCACCGTTCTGCCTGCCGACTTCTTTGGGGTACCCCTGGATGGGTTTCAGGATATCGAACAGTTCTGTGCGAAACTCACGGAGAACATCGCAGCTATGGTCAAAAAGAGCATCGATGAACGTAAAAGGAAGCTTTTCGACCTGATTTATGCGACCCATGGCTCCATTAGCGTGGGGGAATTATCCGAAAAGACTTTCTGGACGAGCCGGCAGATCAACCGTTATTTCCGTGATACCATTGGCGTATCCCTGAAAACCTATTGCAATATCATCCGTTTCAGGGCTTCATTTCAGCACATCAGGGAAGGAAGGCTGTTTCCCGATGAAAACTATGCCGATCAGTCCCATTTTATCCGGGAGATTAAAAGATACGCGGGCGTTGTTCCCAAAGAGCTTGCACGAAATAAAAACGACCGATTTATCCAATTTTCAACCTTGCCGCCAGCCTAGTTTTGTGTCATAAACAATAGAAATTATGATACTTAACCATCAAAAAATAGCGATTGCCGGTGGCGGGCCGGGCGGCTTAACATTGGCAAGGTTGCTCCAAATGGCAGGTGCTGATGTGCATGTGTACGAACGTGATTTCGGCAAGGACGCGCGCGTACAAGGCGCTACGCTCGATCTGCACGAGGAGTCGGGATTGGAGGCATTGCGGCGGGCCGGTTTGCTGGATGCATTTTATGATAACTACCGGCCCGACGCCGGGCGAATGAGGATTTTGGATAAGAATGGGGATATCCGTGTAGATGATCACGCGACTGAAAAGGCATTTGCAGAGGACCGCCCGGAGATTGACAGGGCTCCCTTGCGAAGAATTTTACTCGAATCGCTGCAAGAAGGTACGGTGGTGTGGGATAGTCAGTTTGTCTCTATGGAGCGGCAGGACACAGGCTGGCTGATGCATTTCAAAAACGGGACACGCGCTTATGCCGACCTTGTCATTGCCGCCGACGGAGCCAATTCCAAAATACGGCCCTATTTAACACCGGTAGCGCCCCTGTATTCCGGTGTAACGATCGTGGAAGGCAATATTTACAATGCGTCGATCAATGCACCGCGCCTCTGGGAACTGGTAAAAGGTGGGAAGATCTTTGCATTTGGTGATGAGCAGTCATTGATTCTGAGTGCCAAAGGAGAAGGAAGCCTGTCGTTTTACACCGGCTGTAAAGTGGGTGAAAACTGGGTGCAGGAAAGCGGTATCGATTTCAGCAAAAAGGACGAGGTATTCGGCTGGTTTAATGAAGCGTTCGGATCGTGGAACGAGGTGTGGCAGGAATTGTTCGTCAGTGACGAAATGGGGCTCATTCCCCGGCCGCAGTACCACTTTCCCCTCGACCAGCATTGGGAATCTCTGCCTAACCTTACCATGCTTGGCGATGCCGCGCACAGAATGCCTCCATACGCAGGCGAAGGTGTAAATATGGCCATGCAAGACGCATTTGAACTGGCCGATTGTCTGACATCCGACGTATTTCCCGACATTCGCGCCGCCATTGCCGATTATGAAAATCGGATGCTGAAAAGAGCGTCGGAAATCACGCAAATGAGCCTGGAAATGACGGAAATGCTGCATTCGACGGACCCGATACCCCAAATGGTGGCGATGATGAGCGGGGAATAGCCCACGTTATCCCCAGTTTTGCTCCAACGCAAACCGCAGCAGACTGTTCTTTCCCGTCAGGTTTAGCTTTTTGGCAATGTTCATCCGGTGATTAGATACCGTTTTTTCACTGATGAAAAGTTCGTCGCCGATTTCCTTGCTGGATTTGTATTCCGAAATCAACTTCATAATGTGCGTTTCGGAAGGGGTGAGTAGTGCTTTCAGGTCATTTTTCGATTGCCGTTGCAGGGTCGAAGTCTTTTTGAGAAGGTAGGCCGATATTTCGGGGCTTAGGTAAAGGTCACCGTCTTTGGCCTTGTAAATGGCATGTACGATGTCGGAAACGGCATTTTCTTTAAGCACATAACCCAGCGCGCCTATTTCCAAGGCTTTCAGAAAAGGGGCCTTTTCCTTATGCATCGTAAGAAAAATGATCGGAAGGGTTGGCCGGATTTGCAGCATTGCTTCGGCAGCTTCGAGTCCGTTCATACGTGGCATATCGATGTCCAGCACAGCAACATCCACGTTTGGGGATTGAAATGCATGCAGCGCTTCCTGGCCGTTTTTGGCGCTGACGACCACTTTCAGATCGGCATCCATTTCGATCACTTCTTTGAGCCCTTTCAGAAATATGGGGTGGTCGTCGGCAATCAGCAGTCTGATTTCCATGGTCAATAGGGAATTTGAATATGAATAATAGTGCCGGACGGTCTGTTTTGCAGGATCTCGATCTGGCCGTTGAGGATGTTGAGCCGCTCCCGGATGCCGATCATACCGAAACCCCCTTTGCCGGTTGAGGCGGGTCCGATGCCGACACCGTTATCTTCTATACGTATGGTGATCATTGCGTCTGATTTGCTGATCTGAATGCGCGCCGCCGTCGCCTGCGCGTGTTTGAGAATGTTGTTAAAGCACTCCTGAACGATCCTGAAAACGTTCATTTCATTGGATTTGGAGAGTATATTATCAAAGTTTTGAATGTCCGTTTCCACTTCGATCATGCCCGTTTCGATCACATCTTCCAGTAAGCTGCGCAGCGACTGCGTGATTCCCAGCAGTTCCAGATGCAGCGGGCGCAAGTTGTAGGAAATATTCCGGACTTCCTGAATGGCTTCCGTGACCATTTCTTCGAGGTCCCTGATCTGTTTTTCGCGCAATTCAGGTTTTTCCGTATCCCTTTTGATCATTAGCACCTTGTTTTTGACCATTCCCAGGCTTTGTCCCAGGCTGTCGTGCAGTTCGGCCGCCACACGCTTGCGCTCGCTTTCCTGCGAACCGATCAGCTGCTGCGAAAAGAGCGTAGCCTGTGCCAGCGCCTCTGCCTGGGTCAGTTCCTTTTCTCTTTTAAATGTATTGAGCTTATTAGCCAATGCAAAGGAAAGGATAATGGCTTCGAGGCCGGAACCGATCTGATAGGCGCCTTCCGTGAACCAGTTCTCCGGGAAAATAGCCATGTCCTTCATCATGAAAATAAAAATGCCGGCCAGCAATGCCGTGAAGCCCATCAGATAATATCTGGCCGGCTTGAAACCCTGTTTCAGTACCGTAAAGCCGACAACATTGGAGTAGATCAGGAAGAAGCCCACCGTGAGCCAGCTCAGTTGGAACCCCTGTAATAAATATCCGGACAGTGAAAATCCAACGACGGCTACGCAGGACACGACGATCAGCCAACCCAGTTTTCTCAGCCGGGGGCAGTAGTGCTTTGTATTCAGGAATGAATTGGTAAAAAGTAATGCGAATACAAAGGCAAGGCTGCCTGTATAGTTCGAATGGTTGGCCTGTGGAAAATCAGGGACGATAAATTGCAGAAAGAGGCCTTTGCTGTAACCGATATTCAATGCTACGAAGAAAATGTAAAATACGTAATACAGGTAAGTTCGCTCGCGTATCGAAATGAACACGAACAAGTTATAAATGATCAGCGCGGCAATTAACCCATAATAAAATCCGTGCGCGATGTCAGTCTTCTGGCCGTTTTCATAAATGTATTGCAGGCTCGATATTTCAAGCGGCACGCGTATGATGGAGTTGCTGCGGACGCGCATGTAGATCGTCGTGGTGTCCCGCCAGACCAGGTTAAGCGGCAGGACCATCTGGTTGCTGAGGACGGGACGTTCGCGGAACGGCAATGCCGAGCCTACATTCGTGATGTAATTAACCTTATTGTCGTAACTAGGCGCCGTTTCTACAAACAGGTCGACTCGTTGGAGAAATGGCGCCTTTACGTGCAGAAACCACTCGGCCGGCGTCCTGCTGACTACCCGCATTTTCAGCCAGAAAGTAGAAGCGCTGGGGCCTACATTCAGCGTTTCCTGGGTCATTGGCCGGAATAGCTCTGGCTTGGCTTCCACATCGCTGCGTTGTAATTGATGGGTAGGGTCTTCCAATACCAGCATATTGCGCCCAACAGGATAATTGTGCCGCCCGTAAATCAGCTCGATTACAGGCGGTTCCATGGTTTGCCCCATTGCGGTCATAGCAGACAGCAAGTATAAAATGACTACGAATCGACCGGCGGGTAACATTATATCAGTTCAGGACAGGTGTTTTGATATCGAGAAGGTCATCAATGTATTGTGTACAAAGCGACTGAGGATTGTAATCTTTGAATTCCCGGCTGAGTTTTTTGACATTACTCTTATAAGTAGCATCGGCCAGTACTTTTTCCACACCCGCCCGGATTTGCGCTGGCGTCGGAAATTCCGTTTTAAGATCGATGCCCAATTTGAAATAACTGATCCTCGCATTGATTTCGTTCTTGCCTTCGTGAATACCTGCGGCAACGAGCGGCAGTTGATTTTGTATGCCCAGCATTACGCCTCCATAACCCCCGTTCGTGACGTAGACATCGCAATGCGGCATGATGTCGTTGAAAGGGATAAAGTCGCGGATAAGGATATTCTTCTGCGGGTACCGCGCCTGCAATTCCGCTGTGCCCATCCCGCCTGTGGTAGCGATCACCAGCACGGGCGTGTCCTTAAATGCTTCCAAGGTAGGAACCAGTATCTTCTCCGGATCCCTTTCCAGCGTGCCCTGTGTGACAAGGATCGCCTTTTCATATTTTCTGAGTTGATCGCCGAGGTCGATAACGTGGCTGCTGCCTTTTGAGAAGGGTAGCAACGGGCCTACAAACCGGACTTTCTTGCTTAGATCGGACCGGTTGTATTCGAATCCCGGGGTCCCGCTTTGGAGCATAAGGTCTGTTTTTTTACCCAGGACATCAAATATATTGCCCTCTACCGGCACCAGTCCATGCTCGCGGAAAAGATTGGCGAAGAGGTTCGCGGCTTCCCGGAAGATAACTTTATCCGCGAAAAAGCGAAGCAGGTCCTGTTTTCTGCGCCCGAAAAAGCTGGTCGAAGGCGTCATAGCGAGCCCTGTAGGAGGCAAATCCCGGGAAGTTTCGACGAGTGGAAACACTCCCACCGACACTACTTTTTTGTGCAGCTTTTCCTTGACAAATGGCATACCGGTGAATGCGATGTCGCTGATCAGCAAATCGAAGGACCACGATTCGTTAATCTCCCGAATGTCTTCATAGAACTCAGTTGATCGGAGTATGAATGCGGTTTTCAGGTCGTATTTCAGCTTGCCGATCGTTCCACGGATTTTATCGCGCTCGGGAAAAAGAATGTGCACATTGTGCTGATTGAAATCAAGTGCATTCTTAAAAGGGTAGTACGGAATGCCGAGGCTCTCAATTTTGTCTTTGAAAATGCTTCCTGAATACCACCTCACATCGTGACCGAGTGATTTCAGGTGCATGGCGATACCCGTGAGAGGGTTGAAATGGCCTTCGTAAGGCATGTTGGCAAAGAGTATTTTTTTCATGGCTAACTGAAATTGATATTTATAAATGGATGTTATTGGTTAATAGTGTATTAGTGCGGAATTGGCGGGTCAGTTTATATTCGCCAGGACGAATGCGACCTCGACACTTTTCGTGCCGTAAAACGGACCGGACGGAGCTTCCTCCTCACGCGTGAAAGCTC
>Ga0209676_1000331_pt1 | contig 90857 bp, 103 predicted proteins | sample AraplaCvi_mLB_r2_FD_184282 | JGI IMG/M metagenome (GOLD analysis project Ga0209676, IMG submission 184282) | Arabidopsis root microbial communities from North Carolina, USA - plate scrape MF_Cvi_mLB_r2 (SPAdes) (version 2) | ecosystem: Host-associated > Plants > Roots > Endosphere | place: USA...
ATGGCAAAGGAAAAGTTCGAGCGGACCAAGCCGCACGTGAACGTAGGTACGATTGGTCACGTTGACCACGGCAAGACGACGCTGACGGCAGCGATTGCCACGGTGCTGGCTGCGAAGTTCGGCGGCGCCGCCAAGAAGTACGACGAAATCGACGCAGCGCCGGAAGAGAAGGCACGCGGCATCACGATCAACACCGCACACGTGGAATACGAGACGGCCAACCGCCACTACGCCCACGTTGACTGCCCGGGCCACGCTGACTATGTGAAGAACATGATCACGGGCGCCGCGCAGATGGACGGCGCGATCCTGGTTTGCTCGGCTGCTGACGGCCCGATGCCGCAAACGCGCGAGCACATCCTGCTGGCCCGTCAGGTTGGCGTGCCGTACATCATCGTGTTCCTGAACAAGTGCGACATGGTGGATGACGCCGAGCTGCTGGAACTGGTGGAAATGGAAGTGCGCGAACTTCTGTCGAAGTACGACTTCCCGGGCGACGACACCCCGATCATCAAGGGTTCGGCCAAGCTGGCGCTGGAAGGCGACAAGGGCGAGCTGGGCGAAGTGGCCATCATGAACCTGGCCGACGCGCTGGACTCGTACATCCCGACGCCGGAGCGCGCCGTTGACGGTACGTTCCTGATGCCGGTGGAAGACGTGTTCTCGATCTCGGGTCGCGGTACCGTGGTGACCGGCCGTATCGAGCGTGGCGTGGTCAAGGTCGGCGAAGAAATCGAAATCGTGGGTATCCGCCCGACGGTGAAGACGACCTGCACGGGCGTGGAAATGTTCCGCAAGCTGCTGGACCAAGGTCAGGCTGGCGACAACGTGGGCCTGCTGCTGCGCGGCACGAAGCGCGAAGACGTTGAGCGTGGTCAAGTCCTGTGCAAGCCGGGCTCGATCAAGCCGCACACGCACTTCACGGGTGAGGTCTACATCCTGTCGAAGGACGAAGGCGGCCGTCACACGCCGTTCTTCAACAACTACCGCCCGCAGTTCTACTTCCGTACGACCGACGTGACTGGCTCGATCGAGCTGCCGAAGGACAAGGAAATGGTCATGCCGGGTGACAACGTGTCGATCACCGTCAAGCTGATCGCCCCGATCGCCATGGAAGAAGGCCTGCGCTTCGCAATCCGCGAAGGCGGTCGTACCGTCGGCGCCGGCGTTGTGGCAAAGATCCTCGACTAAGCAACCTTCCTGGGACATGCCTGCAGGCATGTCCCCTATAATCCGGGCTCACTGCCCATCGCTCTTTTAAGGAACAATCATGCAGAACCAGAAGATCCGTATCCGCCTGAAGGCTTTCGACTATCGCCTGATCGACCAGTCGGCCGCCGAAATCGTGGATACCGCCAAGCGTACCGGCGCGATCGTCAAGGGCCCGGTGCCCCTGCCGACCCGCATCCAACGCTTCGACATCCTGCGTTCGCCGCACGTCAACAAGACCAGCCGCGATCAGTTCGAGATCCGCACTCACCAGCGCCTGATGGACATCGTCGATCCGACGGACAAGACCGTCGACGCGCTGATGAAGCTCGACCTGCCGGCCGGCGTGGACGTCGAGATCAAGGTGTAAGTATGTTTCGGACCGCTCCGGCGGCCTGATGCAGCAAAAAACGGCGAACTTCGGTTCGCCGTTTTGTTTTTGTGGGCCGTTACCGTTCCTTGGGCAAGATCAACCCATCAGCCCCGCCCTCGCCGCCGCAACGTCTCGGCCGGGCACTCTCCAAACGCACGCCGATACTCGGCGCTGAACCTCCCCAGGTGGGAAAATCCCCAGCGCAACGCAGCGGCCGTGACCGACGATAGCGTCGCGTCATTGAGCAGATCCTGCCGTACCCGTTCCAGCCTGACCGTGCGCAGATAGGCCATGGGGCTGAGGCCGCGATGTTCGCGGAATCCGGCATAGAGGCTGCGCAGGCTGACACCGGCCATCTCGGCCAGCTGCGCTGGCGTCAACGCCGCGTCGGCATGCGCATGGATATATTCCTCGACCACTTTCACATGTCGCGGCGCCAGCGGCTTGCCGTGCTGGCGCAACGTTTCCGACAGGCTGTGCGGCTGGCAGGTCAGCAGCGTCCCGATCACCAGTTGTTCGAGCTGGCAGGCTGTCAGTGGATGGCTTGCCGCCTCGGGCGTGCACGCGAGGGCTTCGGCCAGGTAATGGATCAGCGCGTGCCAGCCGGCGCCGCGCCAGGCCATGTCCAGCTGAAAGCGCAGCGGCTGGTACGGCTTGTGTCCCAGGTAGGCGCTGCAGACCCGCTCCAGCGCGCTGCGTTCGATGCGGACGATCAGCTGATCGTTGTCGGCGCTCCAGCGCATGCGCAGCGGCTCGCTCGGGGTCAGCACCGAGGCCAGTCCTACGTCCGAAACGATGTGCTGTCCGCCGCAATGGATGTCGGCCTGGCCAGCCATCGGCATCTGCACCAGCAGGAAGTCGCCAAGCGGACCGGGGTCGATCGTCACGTCGCCGCCGTAGGCCAGCCGGTTGAAAGATACGGCGCCAAGCGGCGCGTGATGCATGCGCGCATGCAGCGCGCTGCCATGCAGGGTGAGCCGATGAGGCTTGAAGACGGCGCCGACCCGGGTGCGCGTGGTGTCCAGATCGTCGGAATCGAACACGAGTCGCGCGGGGTCGTGAAGCAGGGCACCTGCCAGCGGTGGCGCGGCCGGGGCAGTGGGGGGCAGCTGCAGCATGTCTCGCTCCTGGCGGGCCGGCCCGGGCGCTGCCGCTTCCGCTGGGGATTGGCCGTCCCCCGGCACCGCGTGCGCGCCACTTGATTCCGGCGGCGATTCTGACGGCTGGCACGGTGCGCGGCGGCGGAATCGCTGCGCACCACTATAGCGGATTCGCCAGTCCCCCCGTCGCGCGGCTTGAACAGCGACGCAGTTTCCTGCACTAATCGGATAGTCGCTGCAGCCGGCGGCTAGTTTGCTGCACTGCGGGTCTCCGATCATGAAGGCAGGGGCGGAGACCCGTTGCAGCCAAATCCACCGAATCCCACAGGAGCAAAAAGGCATGGGCCAGAGCATCCAGATCGAGACCCAGGACGGCAGTTTCAGCGGATACCTCGCCACCCCGGCGGCCGGCAAGGGCCCCGGCATTGTGCTGTGCCAGGAGATTTTTGGCGTAAATACGACGATGCGCGAAGTGGCCGACCACTACGCCGAGGAGGGCTACACGGTGCTGGTGCCGGACCTGTTCTGGCGCATCGCGCCCGGCATCGAACTGACCGACCGGGGCGACGATTTCCAGCGCGCACTCGGGCTGTACCAGCAATTCGACGAGGACAAGGGCGTGCAGGATGTCGGTGCCGCCCTCGCCGCGCTGCGCCAGCGTCCGGAGTGTGTGGGCCAGACCGGCGTGCTCGGCTTCTGCCTGGGCGGCAAGCTGGCGTACCTGGCGGCATGCCGGCTGCCCGACGTGGCCTGCGCGGTGGGTTACTACGGCGTGGGCATCGAGCAGGCGCTGGCCGAGGCCGACAAGATCCGCGGCCGTCTGGTGCTGCACGTGGCTGAGCGCGACGGATTCTGCCCACCCGAAGCGCAGGCACGCATCGGGCAGGCGCTGGGCGGCCGCGCCAACGTCGAGCTGTATGTCTATCCCGGCATGGATCACGCGTTCGCGCGTGTCGGCGGCGAACACTTCGACAAGGCGTCGGCGCTGATGGCGCACCAGCGGTCCATCGCGGCACTGCGCGCCGAAATGGGTCCGCATTACGACTTCTCCGGTCTGTGGGACAAGCACTGCGAATACGAATTCGCAACGCGCGACGTGGACGCGACCATGGCCACCATGGTGCCCCAGCCCTATGTCAACCACATCCCCACCATGACCGGCGGGGTCGGCTATCGCGAGCTCAAGCGTTTCTATCAGCATCACTTCGTGCACAGCAATCCGCCCGATACCACACTGATTCCGCTGTCGCGCACGATCGGCGCCAGCCAGGTAGTGGACGAGATGCTGTTCTGCTTCACCCACACCTGCGAAATCGACTGGATGCTGCCCGGCGTGCCGCCGACCGGCAAGCGTGTGGAGGTGCCGCTGATCGCCATCGTCAAGTTCCGTGGCGACAAGCTTTACCACGAGCACATCTACTGGGACCAGGCCAGCGTGCTGGTGCAGGTGGGACTGCTGGACCCCACGGGTTTGCCGGTGGCCGGCGTGGAAACGGCGCGCAAGCTGCTCGACGAAACGCTGCCGTCGAACACGCTGATGGCGCGCTGGCAGCAGAGCGAAGGCAAGTAGCCGCCCGTCGCAAGGCATCGTGCGGCACCGTCAGGGCGGCGCGCCAGAGGCCGCCCGGCATCTCAAAAGGGAGACACCATCATGAAGGGCTTGCAGGACAAGGTTGCCGTCATCTCGGGCGGGGCCACGCTGATCGGCGCGGGCGTCGCACGCGCCTTTGTGGCAGCGGGCACGCGCGTGGCGATCCTCGACATCGATGCCGAGGGCGGCGAGCGGGTTGCCGCCGAACTGGGGCCCATGGCCATGTGCGTCCACGCCGATATCACGCGCGATGATCAGGTGGGCAGTGCCGTGGCGCAGGTTGCCAGGCGGTTCGGCCGAATCGATTTCCTGGTCAACTTGGCCTGCACCTATCTGGACGACGGCTTTCGCTCCACGCGGGCCGACTGGCTGGCAGCGCTGGATGTAAATGTAGTGTCGGGCGTCATGTTGGCTCAGGCCGTGCATCCGCACATGGTGGCGCGCGGCGGCGGGGCCATCGTCAACTTCACGAGCATTTCGGCCCGCGTGGCGCAGACCGGGCGGTGGCTCTACCCGGTGTCGAAGGCGGCCATGGCGCAGCTGACGCGCAGCATGGCGATGGATCTGGCGCCCGACCACATCCGCGTCAATGCCGTGTCGCCGGGATGGACGTGGTGCCGGCTGATGGACGAAGTGAGCGGCGGCAATCGCGCGCGCACCGATGCAGTGGCCGCGCCATTCCACCTGCTGGGCCGCGTTGGCGAGCCCGACGAGGTGGCCCAGGTGGTGCTGTTCCTGTGCTCCGATCACGCGAGCTTCGTGACCGGGGCGGACTATGCCGTGGACGGTGGCTACGCCGCCATGGGCCCAGAGCAGAACGTGCCGGCCATCGGCAAGCTGGCAGGCTGAACCCTTCGCACACAGACTACGGAGACAACCATGAGCCAACGCATTGCCATCGTCGGGGCCGGCCAGTCCGGACTGCAGATGGCCCTGGGCCTGCAGGCCAGGGGCTATCGGGTGACGCTGCTGTCGAACCGCACGCCGGACCAGATCCGGGCGGGCAAGGTGATGTCCAGCCAGTGCATGTTCGACCGGGCGCTGCAAACGGAGCGCGAACTGGGCCTGAACTGGTGGGACGACGCCTGCCCGCCGGTGGAAGGTATCGGCCTGGCCGTGCCCCATCCCGAGCAGCGCGGCGCGAAAGTCATCGACTGGGCGGCGCGGCTCAACCGTCCGGCACAGGCCGTGGACCAGCGCCTGAAGATGCCGGCGTGGATGGAGGCCTTCGTCGCGCGTGGCGGCGACCTGCGCATTGTCGATGTGGGCCTCGACGAGCTGGAAGACCTGGCGCGGGAGCACGACCTGGTGCTGCTGGCCGCCGGCAAGGGCGACATCGTGAGCCGGTTCGAGCGTGACGCGTCGCGCAGCCCGTTCGCCACGCCGCAGCGCGCGCTGGCGCTGACGTACGTCACGGGGATGAGGCCCGGCACGCCGTTCTCGCGCGTCTGCTTCAACCTGATCCCCGGTGTGGGCGAATACTTCGTGTTTCCGGCGCTGACGCTGTCGGGCCCATGCGAAATCATGGTGTTCGAAGGGATTCCGGGCGGCCCGATGGACCGCTGGTCCGACGCCCGTACGCCCGAAGCGCATCTTGACGAGAGCCTGCGCATCCTGCGTACCTATCTGCCCTGGGAGGCCGGGCGGTGCGAACACGTGGCGCTGACGGACGCCAACGGCATCCTGTCCGGCCGTTTCGCACCGACCGTGCGCAAGCCGGTCATGAAGCTGCCCTCGGGACGGGCGGTCTTCGGCATGGCCGATGCGGTGGTGGTCAACGACCCCATCACGGGGCAGGGCTCGAACAACGCGGCCAAATGCTGCAAGGTGTATCTGGACGCCATCCTCGCCCGGGGCGACCGGCCGTTCGATGCCGACTGGATGAACGCCACGTTCGACGCCTACTGGCAGTACGCGCAATCCGTGGTGACCTGGACCAACTCGCTGCTTACGCCGCCCCCGCCGCATATTCTCGGGCTGCTCGGCGCAGCGGGCCAGTCGCCGGCGCTCGCCGCGCGCATCGCCAACGGTTTCGACAATCCGCCCGACTACTTCCCGTGGTGGACCGATCCGACCGCCTGCCAGCAACTGATCGACGAGCAACTGGCCAAGGCCGCCTGACATGGAGCCGGCAATCATGACCCACACTGTCGCCGCGTCCGCGGTGCCCGATGCCCGCGCCTTGCGCCGGGTTTGTGGACGTTTTGCTACCGGGGTGGCCATCATCGGTGCCTGCGGCGCGGAGGGCAGGCCGATCGGCCTGACCATCAATTCGTTCGCATCGCTGTCGCTGGAGCCGCCGCTGATCTTGTGGAGCCTGGCCCGGCATTCCCCGAATGCGGGGCTGTTCGCGCCGGGCGGCGCCTTTGGCGTGAGTATCCTGCGCGCGGGCCACGGCGACCTGGCGCGCCGTTTCGCCACGCCCCAGCCAGACAAGTTCGCCGATGTTCCCCACTGGCGGTGCCCGGCCGGCGTGCCCTACCTTGACGAAGCGCTGGCCACGCTGTCATGCCGCGTCCAACGGGCCGATGCGCTGGGCGACCACCTGCTGATCGTCGGTGCCGTCACCGGATTTTCCGCCTCCGAAGGCGACCCGCTGGTGTTCTATGGCGGCGACTTCGTCCGCGTGGCCGCCTGAATTGCCCGCATCGGCGGCCATCGCGCCGCCGCAAGTCGGCTTCGCGCCGCAATTTCGCCAATTTCTGTCGCTACCTGTGGGGTCAGGCGCGGAAATCGGCAAATCATCTTGCCCTTTCCAAACCGCTGGGTTATATTGTAAGGCTACCCGTTTCTCCGGGTAGTGGGGGCCGTTTTGGTCAGCGCAATCCTTTTCGCGCAACCCGCAAATCGCACAGTTTCGTGTATCAATCAGCCCCGGCCAATCGCAGCTGGGAATGGAGCAAACCATGAGCCTTGGCCTTGTAGGTCGCAAGGTTGGCATGACCCGTATTTTCACGGACGACGGTGATTCGATTCCCGTTACCGTGGTCGAGGTCGGCGACAACCGCGTGACGCAAATCAAGACGGACGAGACCGACGGTTATACCGCGGTTCAAGTCACCTTCGGCAGCCGGCGCGCAAGCCGCGTCACCAAGCCGCTGGCGGGTCATCTCGCCAAAGCCGGCGTGGAAGCTGGCGAAATCATCAAAGAATTCCGCATCGATGCAGCCAAGGCTGCCGAACTGCAAGCTGGCGGTTCGCTGTCGGTCGACCTGTTCCAGGTCGGTCAGAAGATCGACGTGCAGGGCGTGACCATCGGTAAGGGCTACGCCGGTACCATCAAGCGCTACCACTTCGCTTCGGGTCGTGCCACCCACGGTAACTCGCGTTCGCACAACGTGCCGGGTTCCATCGGTATGGCGCAGGATCCGGGCCGCGTGTTCCCGGGCAAGCGCATGACGGGTCACCTCGGTGACGTCACCCGCACGGTGCAAAACCTCGAGATCGCCAAGATCGACGCAGAGCGCAAGCTGCTGCTGGTCAAGGGCGCCATCCCCGGTTCCAAGGGCGGCAAGGTCATCGTGACCCCGGCCGTCAAGGCCAAAGCTTAAGGAGCGCATGTAATGGAACTCAAGCTCCTCCAGGACAACGGTCAAGTCGGTGCAGGCGTTGCAGCCTCGGCCGAAGTGTTCGGCCGTGACTACAACGAAGCTCTGGTTCACCAGATCGTCGTTGCCTATCAGGCTAACGCCCGTAGCGGTAACCGCAAGCAGAAGGACCGCGAAGAGGTCAAGCACACGACCAAGAAGCCGTGGCGCCAGAAGGGTACGGGCCGTGCTCGTGCCGGTATGTCGTCCTCGCCGCTGTGGCGTGGCGGTGGCCGTATCTTCCCGAATTCGCCGGAAGAGAACTTCAGCCAGAAGGTCAACAAGAAGATGTTCCGTGCCGGTATGCGCTCGATTTACTCGCAGCTCGCACGTGAAGGTCGTATCAACGTAGTGGACGGTTTCGCTGTCGACGCACCCAAGACCAAGCTGCTGGCCGACAAGTTCAAGGCCATGGGCCTGGACTCGGTGCTGATCATTACCGACAGCCTCGACGAAAACCTCTACCTGGCTTCGCGCAACCTGCCGAACGTGGCAGTCGTGGAGCCGCGTCACGCTGATCCGCTGTCGCTGGTGCACTACAAGAAGGTGCTCGTGACGAAGGCAGCTGTCGCGCAGATCGAGGAGTTGCTGAAATGACGCAAGTAGCCAAGAACGATCATCGTTTGATGCAGGTGCTGCTCGCGCCGGTGGTTTCCGAAAAGGCAACCCTGGTGGCCGACAAGAACGAACAGGTTGTGTTCGAAGTGGCTCGCGATGCCAACAAGGCAGAAGTGAAGGCCGCCGTCGAACTGCTGTTCAAGGTCGAGGTGCAGTCCGTTCAGATCCTGAACCAGAAGGGCAAGCAAAAGCGCTTTGGCCGCTTCATGGGCCGTCGCAACCACGTCAAGAAGGCATACGTGGCGCTGAAGCCGGGTCAGGAAATCAATTTTGAAGCGGAGGCCAAGTAATCATGGCACTCGTCAAGACCAAGCCGACTTCCCCGGGTCGTCGCTCGATGGTGAAGGTGGTCAACAAGGACCTTCACAAGGGCGCCCCGCACGCTCCGCTGCTGGAAAAGCAATTCCAGAAGTCGGGTCGTAACAACAACGGTCATATTACCACCCGCCACAAGGGCGGTGGTCATAAGCACCACTACCGCGTGGTCGACTTCAAGCGCAGCGACAAGGACGGCATCGCCGCCAAGGTCGAGCGCCTGGAATACGATCCGAACCGCAGCGCGAACATCGCGCTGGTGCTGTTCGCCGACGGCGAGCGCCGCTACATCATCGCCACCAAGGGCATGGTAGCTGGCCAGGCCCTGATGAACGGCTCGGAAGCCCCGATCAAGGCCGGTAACAACCTGCCGATCCGCAACATCCCGGTTGGTACCACGATCAACAACGTGGAAATCCTGCCTGGCAAGGGCGCGCAAGTTGCCCGTGCCGCTGGTGGTTCCGCCGTGCTGCTGGCCCGTGAAGGCCTGTACGCTCAGGTTCGTCTGCGCTCCGGTGAAGTGCGTCGCGTGCATATCGAATGCCGCGCCACCATCGGTGAAGTGGGCAACGAAGAGCACAGCCTGCGTGTGATCGGCAAGGCCGGTGCCACGCGCTGGCGCGGTATTCGCCCGACCGTTCGCGGCGTGGTGATGAACCCGGTGGACCACCCGCATGGTGGTGGTGAAGGCAAGACTGCTGCTGGTCGCGACCCGGTTTCGCCGTGGGGTACCCCGGCCAAGGGTTACCGTACCCGCAGCAACAAGCGCACGGACAGCATGATCGTCCAGCGCCGCCACAAGCGCTAATCGGTAGGTAGGAGCTAAAGATATGACTCGTTCCGCAAAAAAGGGTCCGTTCTGCGACGACCACCTGCTGAAGAAGGTGGAAACGGCCGTAGCCGGCAAGGACAAGAAGCCCATCAAGACATGGTCGCGTCGTTCGACGATCATGCCTGATTTCATCGGCCTGACGATCGCCGTGCACAACGGCCGTCAACACGTGCCGGTGTACGTGACGGAAAACATGGTCGGCCACAAGCTCGGCGAATTTGCGATCACTCGCACGTTCAAGGGCCACGCGGCTGACAAGAAAGCGAAGAGGTAAGGTGCCATCATGGAAGTGAAAGCGATTCATCGCGGTGCCCGTATCTCCGCCCAGAAGACGCGTCTGGTCGCTGACCAGATCCGCGGTCTGCCGATCGAGCGCGCGCTCAACATCCTGACGTTCAGCCCGAAGAAGGCCGCCGGGATCGTGAAGAAGGTGGTCGAATCGGCCATCGCCAACGCCGAGCACAACGAAGGCGCCGACATCGACGAACTGAAGGTCAAATCGATCTTCGTCGACAAGGCAACCTCGCTCAAGCGCTTCACCGCACGGGCGAAGGGCCGCGGCAACCGCATCGAGAAACAAACCTGTCACATCACTGTGACGCTCGGCAACTAAGGAGTCACGATGGGACAGAAGATTCATCCGACTGGCTTCCGTCTGGCCGTCAGCCGTAACTGGGCTTCGCGTTGGTACGCCAACAACACGAAGTTCGCCGGCATGCTGAAAGAAGACATCGAAGTTCGCGACTTCCTGAAGAAGAAGCTCAAGAACGCATCGGTTGGCCGTGTTGTGATCGAGCGTCCGGCCCGTAATGCACGTATCACCATTTACAGCTCGCGTCCGGGCGTGGTGATCGGCAAGAAGGGTGAGGACATCGAACTGCTGAAGGCCGAACTGCAACGTCGCATGGGTGTGCCCGTGCACGTGAACATCGAGGAAATCCGCAAGCCGGAAACCGATGCGCAGCTGATCGCCGATTCGATCACGCAGCAGCTCGAGCGCCGCATCATGTTCCGTCGCGCCATGAAGCGCGCGATGCAGAACGCGATGCGTCTGGGTGCCCAGGGCATCAAGATCATGAGCTCGGGTCGTCTGAACGGTATTGAAATCGCACGTACCGAGTGGTACCGCGAAGGCCGTGTGCCCCTGCACACCCTGCGTGCCGACATCGACTACGGCTTCTCCGAAGCCGAAACCACCTACGGCATCATCGGTGTCAAGGTGTGGGTCTACAAGGGCGATCACCTGGGCCGCAACGACGCGCCCGTGGTGGAAGAGCCGCAAGAAGACCGTCGTCGTCGTCCGGGTCGCCCGGAAGGCCGCCGCCGTGAGGGCGAAGGCCGTCCGTCGGGCAACCGCCGCGGTGGTGCCGGTGCTGGTCGTCGCGCTGCGCCTGGCGCAGACGCGAAGAGTGGAGAATAAGAATGCTGCAACCTAAGCGTAGGAAGTATCGCAAGGAGCAGAAGGGCCGCAACACGGGTAAGGCTACCCGTGGTAACGCCGTGTCTTTCGGCGAATTCGGCCTGAAGGCAATGGGCCGTGGCCGTCTGACCGCTCGTCAGATCGAGTCGGCACGTCGTGCGATGACCCGTCACATCAAGCGTGGCGGCCGCATCTGGATCCGGATTTTCCCGGACAAGCCGATTTCGAAGAAGCCTGCCGAAGTCCGTATGGGTAACGGTAAGGGCAACCCGGAATACTACGTGGCTGAGATTCAGCCGGGCAAGATGCTGTACGAAATGGATGGCGTGAGCGAAGAGCTGGCGCGTGAGGCGTTCCGCCTTGCCGCCGCCAAGCTGCCGATCGCCACGAATTTCGTGGTGCGTCAGGTCGGTACGTAAGGAGATTGGGATGAAAGCATCCGAACTGCGCGGCAAGGACGCCGCAGGCCTGAACCAGGAGCTCTCCGAGCTGCTGAAGGCTCAATTTAGCCTGCGCATGCAAAAGGCCACCCAACAGCTGCAGAACACCAGCCAGCTGAAGAAGGTGCGCAAGGACATCGCGCGCGTGCAAACCGTGCTGAACGAGAAGGCGAACGCGAAATGACCGAAGCTGCGAAGACTGAAGCAAAGCTTCACCGGACCCTCGTGGGCCGCGTCGTGAGCGACAAGATGGACAAGACCGTCACGGTCCTGATCGAAAACCGCGTCAAGCATCCCCTGTACGGCAAGTACGTGCTGCGTTCGAAGAAGTACCACGCACACGACGAAGCCAACCAGTACAAGGAAGGCGACAAGGTCGAAATCCAGGAAACGCGTCCGCTGTCGCGGACCAAGTCCTGGGTGGTTTCCCGGCTGGTAGAAGCTGCGCGCGTCATCTAAGTACAACAGTACTTTGCTGACTTGCAAGTCCAGGATTATGTTGCTATAATCCTGGACTTCCGCTTTATTGCGTTCGCCTTAGCAGTACCACCCAGGCGGGCCTGTGGAGCGAGCAAGGGCTGGCATCCGGTAGTTCAGGGTGCGGGCACTACCGACTTCCAAGTTGATCAACCCAAGCGGCGCTGGCGCAATGCCTGGCTCCGACGGGACCAAGACTGACCGACGGGCTTCATATCCGAAGACCTGACGGATTAAGTTGGGAAGATAACACCATGATTCAGACAGAAAGCCGGCTCGAAGTGGCCGATAACACCGGTGCGCGCGAAGTGCTGTGCATCAAGGTACTGGGTGGGTCCAAGCGCCGCTACGCGAGCGTGGGCGACATCATCAAGGTGACCGTGAAGGACGCAGCGCCGCGCGGTCGCGTGAAGAAGGGCGACATCTATAACGCAGTCGTCGTGCGTACCGCCAAGGGCGTGCGCCGCGCTGACGGTTCGCTCGTCAAGTTCGACGGCAATGCCGCCGTACTGCTGAACAACAAGCTCGAGCCGATCGGCACCCGTATCTTCGGGCCGGTGACTCGTGAACTCCGTACCGAGCGATTCATGAAGATCGTGTCGCTCGCTCCGGAAGTGCTGTAAGGAGCCGCCATGAACAAGATTCGCAAAGGCGACGAAGTCATCGTGCTGACCGGCAAGGACAAGGGCAAGCGCGGTGCCGTCCAGGCAGTGCAAGGCGACAAGGTCGTGGTTGAAGGCGTGAACGTTGCCAAGAAGCACGCTCGCCCGAACCCGATGCTGGGCACCACCGGTGGCGTGGTCGACAAGCTGATGCCGCTGCATATTTCCAACGTTGCGCTCGTGGATGCCAATGGCAAGCCGTCGCGTGTCGGTATCAAGGTCGAAGACGGCAAGCGCGTGCGCGTGCTGAAGACGACCGGTGCCGTCCTGGCCGCTTGATTCTGGGCACAGATAGGAGTTGAGCATGACAGCACGTCTGCAAGAGTTTTACAAAGAACAGGTTGTGCCGGCGCTGATGAAGCAGTTCGGCTACAAGTCGGTCATGGAAGTGCCGCGTTTCACCAAGATCACCCTGAACATGGGCCTGGGCGAAGCGATCAATGACAAGAAGGTCATTGAACTGGCAGTCGGTGACCTGACCAAGATCGCCGGTCAGAAACCCGTTGTGACGAAGGCCAAGAAGGCCATCGCCGGCTTCAAGATCCGTCAGGGCTACCCCATCGGCGCGATGGTGACCCTGCGCGGTGAGCGTATGTTCGAATTCCTGGACCGTTTCGTGACCGTGGCCCTGCCGCGCGTGCGTGACTTCCGTGGTGTGTCGGGCAAATCGTTCGACGGTCGTGGCAACTACAACATCGGTGTGAAAGAGCAGATCATTTTCCCCGAAATCGAGTACGACAAGATCGACGCACTGCGTGGTCTGAACATCAGCATCACGACGACGGCTAAGAACGACGAGGAAGCCAAGGCTCTCCTGAACGCGTTCAAGTTCCCGTTCCGTAATTAAGGGGTAACCGTGGCTAAACTGGCTCTGATTGAACGTGAGAAGAAGCGCGCAAAGCTCGTGGCGAAGTACGCCGACAAGCGCGCAAACCTCAAGGCCATTATTGACGACCAAGAAAAGTCGGAAGAAGAGCGTTATCTGGCGCGTCTCGAGCTGCAGAAGCTCCCGCGCAACGCTAACCCGACTCGCCAGCGTAACCGCTGCGCGATCACCGGTCGTCCCCGCGGTACCTTCCGCAAGTTTGGCCTGGCGCGTAACAAGATCCGCGAAATCGCCTTCAAGGGCGAAATCCCGGGTCTGACGAAAGCCAGCTGGTAATTACGCACAGGCTACAGGAGAAACAGTATGAGCATGAGCGATCCTATCGCCGATATGCTGACGCGCATTCGCAACGCCCAGGGCGTGCAGAAGGCGTCGGTGGTCATGCCCTCGTCCAAACTGAAGGTTGCGATCGCCAAAGTCCTGAAGGATGAAGGCTACGTCGACGACTACTCGGTTCAGGAAGATGGCGGCAAGGCGCAACTGACCATTGGTCTGAAGTATTACGCCGGCCGTCCGGTGATCGAGCGCATCGAGCGCGTTTCGAAGCCCGGTCTGCGCGTGTACAAGGGCCGCAGCGACATCCCCCAAGTGATGAACGGCCTGGGTGTGGCGATCATCTCGACCCCGCAGGGTCTGATGACCGACCGCAAGGCACGTGCCACTGGCGTGGGCGGCGAAGTTCTCTGCTACGTCGCGTAAGGAGCAAACATGTCCCGTGTAGGTAAGGCTCCCATCGCGCTGCCGAAAGGCGCGGAAGTAAATGTGGCGGCTGGCGTGCTCTCCGTTAAGGGCCCGCTCGGTACGCTGACGCAGCCGATTCACAGCCTCGTGAAGGCCAACGTTGCCGATGGCACGCTGACTTTCGAACCGGCTGACGAATCGCGTGAAGCAAACGCCCTGCAAGGCACCATGCGCGCCCTGGCGGCAAACATGGTCAAGGGCGTGACCACCGGTTTCGAGCGCAAGCTGAACCTGGTTGGCGTGGGTTACCGCGCTCAGCTGCAAGGTTCCGCGCTGAAACTCCAGCTTGGTTTCTCGCACGACGTGATTCACGAAATGCCGGAAGGCGTGAAGGCCGAAACGCCGACGCAGACCGAAATCGTGATCAAGGGTGCTGACAAGCAGAAAGTCGGTCAGGTTGCCGCGGAAGTCCGCGCGTACCGTCCGCCCGAGCCCTACAAGGGCAAGGGTGTTCGCTACGCTGACGAGCGCGTCATCCTGAAGGAAACCAAGAAGAAGTAAGGGGTCCAGAGATGAACAAGAAAGACGCTCGTTTGCGCCGTGCACGTCAGACCCGCGCGAAAATCGCGGAATTGAAGATCAATCGTCTGACCGTGTTCCGTACGAATACGCATATTTACGCTCAGGTGTACTCGCCGTGCGGCACGCAAGTGCTGGCTTCGGCTTCGACCGCCGAGGCAGAAGTGCGCAAGGAACTGACTGGCAGCGGTGCTACCGTTGCCGCCGCCACCCTGGTGGGCAAGCGCGTTGCCGAGAAGGCAAAGGCAGCTGGCGTGGAAACCGTCGCGTTCGATCGTGGTGGCTTCCGCTTCCACGGCCGCGTGAAGGCCCTGGCTGACGCCGCGCGTGAAGCCGGCCTCAAGTTCTAAGCGCTCAAAGAGAGATACGTCATGGCAAAGATGCAAGCAAAAGTCCAACAGGACGAACGCGACGACGGCCTCCGCGAGAAGATGATCTCGGTCAACCGTGTCACCAAGGTGGTGAAGGGTGGCCGTATCCTCGGTTTCGCTGCGCTGACCGTGGTTGGTGACGGCGATGGCCGCATCGGCATGGGCAAGGGCAAGGCCAAGGAAGTTCCGGTGGCCGTGCAGAAGGCAATGGACGAAGCCCGTCGCAAGATGGTCAAGGTCTCGCTGAAGAACGGCACGCTGCAACACGAAGTTGTTGGCCGTCACGGCGCCGCCAAGGTGCTGATGATGCCCGCCAAGGAAGGTACCGGCGTGATCGCTGGTGGTCCGATGCGCGCGATCTTCGAAGTGATGGGTGTGACGAACGTTGTGACCAAGTCGCACGGTTCGACGAACCCGTACAACATGGTTCGCGCCACCATCGATGGTCTGACCAAGATGAGCACGCCGGGCGAGATCGCCGCCAAGCGTGGCAAGTCGGTCGAAGACATCCTCGGCTAAGGTGAACGAAATGTCGCAGAAAACCGTAAAAGTGCAACTCGTGCGTAGCCTGATCGGTACGCGCGAGGATCATCGCGCCACCGTACGTGGCCTGGGCCTGCGTCGCCTGAACTCCGTTTCGGAGCTGCAGGACACGCCCGCCGTGCGCGGCATGATCAACAAGGTCTCGTACCTGGTCAAGGTTCTGGCCTGATCGGGACTCGGAGAGCAACATGCAACTGAACAACCTGAAACCGGCCGACGGTTCGAAGCACGCCAAGCGTCGCGTCGGCCGCGGTATCGGCTCCGGCCTGGGCAAGACGGCTGGTCGTGGTCACAAGGGTCAGAAGTCGCGTTCGGGCGGCTTCCACAAGGTTGGCTTCGAAGGCGGTCAAATGCCGCTGTATCGTCGCCTGCCGAAGCGTGGTTTTACCTCGCTGACCAAGGCCTTCACCGCTGAAGTGACCCTGCGCGACATCGAACGCCTGGAAGCTGCCGAAGTGGACCTGCTGGTCCTGAAGCAAGCTGGCCTGGTGGGCGAGCTGGTCAAGAGCGCAAAGGTCATCAAGGCTGGTGAACTGTCCCGCAAGGTGACGATCAAGGGTCTGGGCGCCACCGCTGGCGCCAAGGCTGCGATCGAAGCCGCTGGCGGCCAGATCGAAGCGTAATTACGCAGTAGCATTCGCAGCATAGGCGAAGTCACAGTCGGAGCATCGTTTGGCCACGGCGAAACCCAATGCAAGCGCGCAGGCCAGGAACACGGCTAAGTACGGCGATCTCAAGCGCCGGCTGATGTTCCTGGTGCTGGCCCTGATCGTCTACCGCATCGGTGCACATATTCCGGTGCCGGGAATCGATCCGGACCAGCTTGCGAAGCTTTTCCAGAGTCAGTCGGGTGGCATCCTCGGGATGTTCAACCTGTTCTCGGGCGGTGCGCTGTCGCGCTTTACCGTCTTCGCGCTCGGCATCATGCCGTACATCTCGGCGTCGATCATCATGCAGTTGCTGACGATCGTGCTGCCGCAGCTGGAGTCGTTGAAGAAGGAAGGGCAGGCGGGGCAACGGAAGATTACGCAGTACACACGCTACGGCACCGTGGTTCTGGCCACGTTCCAGGCGTTGTCGATTGCGGTGGCGCTGGAGTCGCAACCAGGGCTGGTTATTGATCCGGGTCTGATGTTCCGGGCCACGGCGGTAATCACGCTGGTGACCGGCACGATGTTCCTGATGTGGCTGGGTGAGCAGATTACCGAGCGCGGTCTGGGCAACGGTATTTCGATCATCATCTTCGGTGGTATCGCGGCGGGCCTGCCCAATGCGATCGGCGGACTGTTCGAACTGGTCCGTACGGGTTCCATGAGCATCATCGCGGCGATCCTGATCGTGGCGATCGTGGCTGGTGTGACCTACGCCGTGGTGTTTATCGAGCGTGGCCAGCGCAAGATCCTGGTGAACTATGCCAAGCGTCAGGTCGGCAACAAGGTGTACGGCGGTCAGTCGTCGCACCTGCCGCTGAAGCTGAACATGGCAGGGGTGATTCCGCCGATCTTTGCATCGTCGATCATCCTGTTCCCGGCGACGATTGCAGGCTGGTTCACGTCTGACTCGACGGGTGCGGTTGGCCGGTTCATCAAGGACCTGGCTGCCACGCTGTCGCCGGGCCAGCCGGTCTACATCCTGCTGTATGCGACTGCGATTGTATTTTTCTGCTTCTTCTATACGGCTCTGGTCTATAACAGCCGGGAAGTGGCAGACAACCTGAAGAAAAGTGGAGCCTTCATTCCGGGCATCCGTCCGGGCGAGCAAACGACGCGCTATATCGACAAGATCCTGGTGCGCCTGACGCTGGCTGGTGCGATTTACATCACACTGGTCTGCCTGTTGCCGGAATTCCTGGTGCTGCGCTGGAACGTTCCGTTCTATTTCGGCGGAACCTCGCTGCTGATCATCGTGGTCGTCACGATGGACTTCATGGCACAGGTACAGTCCTATGTCATGTCGCAGCAGTACGAGTCGCTGCTGAAGAAGGCGAATTTCAAGGGTAACCTGACCTTGCGCTAACGAAAGCTGGGGTCGGGGCGGGCACCAGGTATGGCAAAAGACGACGTCATCCAGATGCACGGGGAGGTCCTGGAAAATCTCCCCAACGCGACGTTCCGCATCAAGTTGGAGAACGGCCACGTAGTACTAGGCCATATCTCCGGCAAGATGCGAATGAACTACATCCGGATTCTTCCGGGTGACAAGGTGACGGTTGAGCTGACTCCATATGATCTGTCTCGCGCACGTATCGTCTTCCGGACGAAGTGAAGCGAACTGGAATTGAAGGAAGAGGAAAATCATGAAAGTGCTGGCTTCTGTTAAGCGCATTTGCCGCAACTGCAAAATCATCAAGCGCAACGGTGTCGTGCGCGTGATCTGCTCGTCGGATCCCCGCCACAAGCAACGCCAAGGCTAATCGGAAAGAGGATTGACGAATGGCACGTATCGCAGGGGTTAACATCCCGAACCACAAGCACACCGAAATCGGCCTGACGGCTATTTATGGTGTCGGCCGCTCGCGCGCCCGCAAGATTTGCGAGGCCACCGGTGTACCGTTTGACAAGAAGGTCAAGGATCTGACCGACGCCGACCTGGAAAAGCTTCGTGACGAAGTGGGCAAGGTCACGGTCGAGGGTGACCTGCGTCGTGAAACCACGATGAACATCAAGCGTCTGATGGACCTTGGTTGCTATCGTGGCATGCGTCACCGCAAAGGTCTGCCGCTCCGCGGCCAGCGTACCCGCACCAACGCCCGTACCCGTAAGGGTCCGCGCAAGGCCGGCGTGGCACTGAAGAAGTAAAGCCGAAGGCAGAGGAATAGACGAATGGCAAAAGGTCCGAATAACGCCGCCCAGCGCGCGCGTAAGAAGGTCAAGAAGAACGTTGCCGACGGCATTGCGCACGTCCACGCTTCGTTCAACAACACCATCATCACGATCACCGACCGTCAGGGCAACGCCCTGTCGTGGGCGACCGCTGGTGGCCAGGGCTTCAAGGGTTCGCGCAAGTCGACCCCGTTCGCAGCCCAGGTTGCCGCCGAGAACGCCGGCCGCGTTGCGCAAGACCAGGGTATCAAGAACCTGGAAGTGCGCATCAAGGGCCCGGGCCCGGGTCGCGAATCGGCTGTCCGTGCGCTGAACGCGCTGGGCATCAAGATTTCGGTGATCGAAGACGTGACGCCGGTGCCGCACAACGGCTGCCGTCCGCCGAAGCGCCGCCGTATCTAAGCGCGAGGCTTGCCGGGGATACGATCAGGGTCTTACCCCGTATCTCCGGGTTGTGGTAGTATCCCGCGTTGGCCTGCTGCAATTTTTTGCGGCGGGCTTTCGTTTTGCGTCCGCGTCTTGAGGCTGCCGCCTCGGCAAGGGCGATGTTCATCATGCTTTTGCGTTGCCTCCGCGTGGCCTTGGTCATTGCGGATGAAGAACCATAAGCCCACCGTCCGTCACGACAGGTGACGGACTCGCGGCGCGTCCTGATGGCGCCGCGATCGATCAAAGGAAGATAAAGTGGCACGTTATACCGGCCCGAAGGCCAAACTTTCCCGCCGCGAAGGCACCGATCTGTTCCTGAAGAGCGCACGTCGCTCGCTGGCCGACAAGTGCAAGCTGGACAGCAAGCCGGGCCAGCACGGCCGCACCTCGGGTGCCCGTACGTCCGACTACGGCAACCAGCTGCGCGAAAAGCAGAAGGTCAAGCGCATCTATGGCGTGCTGGAGCGTCAGTTCCGCCGCTACTTCGCTGAAGCCGACCGCCGCAAGGGCAACACCGGCGAGAAGCTGCTGCAACTGCTGGAATCGCGCCTGGACAACGTCGTGTACCGCATGGGCTTCGGCTCGACCCGCGCCGAAGCGCGCCAGCTGGTTTCGCACAAGGCGATCCTGGTGAACGGTCAGCCGCTGAACGTGCCGTCGGCCCAGGTCAAGGCTGGTGACATCGTGTCGATCCGCGAACAGTCGAAGAAGCAGGTTCGTATCGCCGAGGCCCTGTCGCTGGCCGAGCAGTCGGGCTTCCCGACCTGGGTGAACGTGGATGCCAAGAAGTTCGAAGGCACGTTCAAGCAGGCCCCGGATCGCGCCGATATTTCGGGCGACATCAACGAAAGCCTGATCGTCGAACTGTATTCGCGTTAATCGCGGACCGAGATTCGAACGGTTCAGCGCTTGCCTTATCCACAAGGCTTCGCTTTCAGCCCGGTGCGCCACGCGGCGCGCCGGGCTTATTGCCCATCATGCGATGGGTTTTCTCAGGTTCCAAACGTCAGCCTTATCGGTGTAACGAGCCGAGGGTATTGAAAAGGACAACCTAATGCAAACAGCACTCCTCAAGCCAAAAATCATCGCCGTCGAACCGCTGGGCGACCACCACGCCAAAGTCGTGATGGAGCCGTTTGAACGTGGTTACGGGCATACGCTTGGTAACGCGCTGCGTCGCGTCCTGCTGTCGTCGATGGTCGGCTATGCGCCGACTGAGGTCACGATCGCTGGGGTCGTCCACGAGTATTCCACCATCGATGGCGTGCAGGAAGACGTCGTCAACCTGCTCCTCAACCTGAAGGGCGTGGTCTTCAAGCTGCACAACCGCGACGAAGTCACGGTGTCGCTGCGCAAGGATGGCGAAGGCGTGGTCACGGCAGCCGATATCGAGCTGCCGCACGATGTCGAGATCATCAATCCGGGTCACGTCATTGCCCACCTGTCCGCAGGCGGCAAGCTCGACATGCAGATCAAGGTCGAACAAGGCCGTGGTTACGTGCCGGGCAACGTGCGCAAGTTCGGCGACGAGTCGGGCAAGGTGATCGGCCGCATCGTGCTGGACGCCTCGTTCTCGCCGGTCCGCCGTGTTTCGTACGCCGTGGAATCGGCGCGTGTGGAACAGCGTACCGATCTGGACAAGCTCGTGATGAACATCGAAACCGACGGCGTGATCTCGCCGGAGGAAGCGATTCGCCAGTCGGCCCGTATCCTGGTTGACCAACTGTCGGTGTTTGCTGCGCTGGAAGGCACCGAGTCGGCCGCCGAGGCTGCTTCGAGCCGCGCTCCGCAGATCGATCCGATCCTGCTGCGCCCGGTGGACGACCTCGAGCTGACGGTGCGTTCGGCCAACTGCCTGAAGGCCGAAAACATCTACTACATCGGCGACCTGATCCAGCGTACCGAGAACGAACTGCTCAAGACCCCGAACCTGGGTCGCAAGTCGCTCAACGAGATCAAGGAAGTCCTGGCTTCGCGTGGCCTGACGCTCGGCATGAAGCTCGAGAACTGGCCGCCTGCAGGTCTGGAGAAGTAATTGGCGGGTGGAGCCGTCGAAAGGCCGCTCCACTGTCAACGCGCCACAGGCAATTCCGCCCGTGGCACCGTAGCACTACCGGCCCGCGCCCGAGCCCGCTTCCAGCTGGCCAAGGCGATAGAAGAGCTGGTCAAACACTGTAATCGAAAGGAATCATCATGCGTCACCGTCATGGTCTGCGGAAACTGAACCGCACCTCGTCGCACCGTCTCGCGATGCTGCGCAACATGTCCAACTCGCTGTTCCAGCACGAGCTGATCAAGACCACCCTGCCCAAGGCCAAGGAACTGCGCAAGGTTGTCGAGCCGCTCATCACGCTGGCCAAGAAGGACACCGTTGCCAACCGTCGTCTGGCTTTCGCCCGTCTGCGCGACCGCGACATGGTCACCAAGCTGTTCACCGAACTGGGCCCGCGTTACGCCACCCGTCCGGGCGGCTACACCCGTATCCTGAAGTTCGGCTTCCGTCAGGGCGACAACGCGCCGATGGCGCTGGTCGAGCTGGTGGACCGTCCGGAAATCACCGAAGCCCCGGCTGAAGAAGCTGCGGAATAAGTGATGACCGAGCCCGTCCCCGCTGACGGGTTATCGGACACAGCACTACAATCGAGCCAGGCTTCTGCCTGGCTCTTTTGTTTTGTGCCCCTATCCACGCATGACTTGTTCAGATTCCGCCCATAGCGCGACGTGCCCGGACCCGGCAGAATCGGTCTGGATGGCGATGACCAACCTGCCTGACGAGGCGTCCGCGGCGCGGGTGGCACGGGCCGTCCTGGAAGCCCGGGTCGCGGCCTGCGTGAACCGGCTGGCGCCGTGCCAGTCCGAGTACTGGTGGCAAGGCAAGCTCGAGCAGGCGCAGGAATGGCCGCTGCTGATCAAGACCACGCAGGGCCAGTACGCGGCGCTGGAAGCGGTGATCCGCGCCGAGCATCCCTACGACGTGCCAGAACTGATTGCGTGGCCGCTGGCGGCGGGGCTGCCCGCCTATCTCGGCTGGGTCCGCGCGGAAGCCAGCGGGGCCGCCACCCAGTCCTGAAGCCAGAACAACATGTATCGGAACAACTCATGGGAATGACGGGGATCAGCGGGAACGGAACGTGGCTTGACGGTGCCACGCCAGCCATCGGCCAACTGCCCGGTGCGGCGTGGGGCGAACGTCCGTCGGGGCGTTCGGGGCTGCGTCATATCGTCGCAATCGCTCTGGTATTCCTGGTGTGTCTCGTGACATGGGGCAGCGCCCGTGCGGCGTCCGAAGACGACTTCCTGCCGCCCGAACAGGCGTTCAAGTTTGCCGCCAGGCAGGTCGATCCCCAGACCATCGAAGTCCGATTCGATGTGGCCGACGGCTATTACCTGTACCGTGAGCGATTCGCCTTTGCCGCACAACCGGCCGGCGTGAAGCTGGGTACCCCGGCCATGCCGCAGGGCAAGGTGCATTTCGACGAGACCTTCGGCAAGGACATGGAGACCTACCGCGGCGCCGTCGTCGTCAAGGTACCCGTCGAACAGGCGCCGGCCGATGGCCGCTGGACGCTTGTGGTGACATCACAGGGGTGTGCGGACAAGGGCCTGTGCTACCCGCCGATGGAGAGCATCTACAAGGTGGGTGGGTCGGCACTGGGCAATCTATTCGGCGATCGCAGCGCGCCTGCACGTTCGACGCCCGCCGCGCCCCAGGCGGACAGTCCGGCCGGCGAACCGCGCGAGGCACCCGCCGTGCGCGGTCCGCAAATCGACGAAAACGACCGTATCGCCGGTGCGCTGGCCAGCCGGAACCTGCCGCTGATCGGCGCGCTGTTCTTCGGGCTCGGGCTGCTGCTGACCTTCACCCCGTGTGTGTTGCCGATGGTGCCCATCCTGTCGTCGATCGTGGTCGGCGAGCACGTGACGCGGGGCCGCGCTTTCGTCGTGTCGCTGGCCTATGTGCTGGGCATGGCCGTGGTCTATACCGCCGTCGGCGTGGCCGCGGGACTGGCCGGCGAAGGCCTGTCCGCCGCGCTGCAAACGCCCTGGGTGCTGGGTCTGTTCGCGTTGCTGATGATCGGCCTGTCGCTGTCGATGTTCGGCCTCTACGAGCTGCAGCTGCCGCAGCACTGGCAGACCCGGTTGACCCAGTCTTCCAACCGCAGGCAGGGTGGCCAGGTGGCTGGCGCCGTGGCGATGGGGGCGATTTCGGCCCTGATCGTCGGACCATGCGTGACCGCGCCACTGGCTGGCGCGCTGGCCTATATCGCCCAGACCGGCGATGCCGTGACTGGCGGCGCAGCGCTGCTGGCCATGGCGCTGGGCATGGGCGTGCCGCTATTGCTGGTGGGCGTCGGTGCAGGCAACCTGCTGCCGCGCGCGGGCAAATGGATGGAGGCAACCAAGCGATTCTTCGGCTTCCTGCTGCTTGGCGTGGCGATCTGGATGGTCACGCCGGTGCTCCCGGCGTGGGTGGTGATGGTCGCGTGGGCAGCCTTGCTGATTGTCGCGGCCGTGTATCTTGGGGCGTTCGACTCGCTCGGCCCCGACCCGCGCGGGTTGTTGCGCCTGGGCAAGGGCCTGGGCCTGGTTGCCGCGCTGGCGGGCGCCCTCCAGATGGTCGGCGTGGCTTCCGGTGGACGCGATCCGCTGCAGCCGCTGTCCCATCTCGGAAGCTTCCCAGGCGCGTCGACGGCAGGGGCAGCCGGCAAGGACGCAGCCGTCCGTTTCGAACGCGTGCGAAGCGTTGCCGAACTGGACGCACGCGTGGCACAGGCCGCCGCGGCGGGCCGCCCGGTGTTGCTCGATTTCTATGCCGACTGGTGCGTCAGCTGCAAGGAAATGGAAAAGCTGACGTTCCCCGACGCCAAGGTCAAGGCGCGTCTGGCCAACGTCGTGCTGCTGCAGGCCGATGTCACGGCCAACAATGCCGACGACAAGGCGCTATTGAAGCGATTCGGCCTGTTTGGGCCGCCGGGGATCATCCTGTTCGGTGCGGACGGCCGCGAGCGGCCGGTTCGCGTGATCGGCTATCAGTCGGCGAACCGCTTCCTGGACAGTCTGGAGCGCGCGTTCGGCAAGGCGCCCCAGACCTGAGCTAGCGCGCCTGGGGCATCGTCGGATCGGGCGGAGACTATCGGTCCAGCCAGCGTCCCAGCGCCCAGATGCCACCAATGGCGGCCACCACGCCGCCCATCAATCCGATCGACCACCAGAACCCGTTCGGCTCCTGCAGCCACGGCATGCGGGCGAAGTTCATGCCGAACACGCCCGTAATCAGCGTGAGCGGCATAAACAGGGCTGTGATGATCGTCAGGGCCCGCATGGTGCGGTTGGTGCGGTGCGCCACGGCCGAAAAGTGGATCTGCACGGCCGATTCGATCGAATCCTCAAGCCGCCGCGCGTGCGCGAGAACCCGCATGATGTGCTCCATCAGGTCGGTCAGCCGCACCAGCAGCACTTCATCGCGGCTGGCCGCGCCGGGGTCGCCGTCGCCGGCGCTGTAGCGGTTGTCCAGCAGGCTGTCGCGGAATTCCTGCAACGCGTCGCGCTGTTCCTCGCTCAGGTTTTCAAGCCGGCGCAGCTGGATACGCGCGTCAAGCAGTCCTTCCCAGCTCGAAAAGCTCTGCCTGGTGCTCAGCAGGGCGCGCTGCCAGCGGTCTAGCTGACGCGTCAGCGGCGTCCGCAGGTCCAGGTAGCGGTCAACCATCGCGTTCAGCAGCCGCAGCATCAGGTCTTCCGGGCGCGTGGGCGGGCGAACGCCATGCATCAGCGACGCAGCGCCATTGGCGCGAGCCGGTGCGGATTGCGGCGAGCCGCAGGTGTCCAGCAGCCGCTGCCTGACCTGGTCGATGGTGCGAGACGGCGATGGCCGCACGGTGACCAGGACGTTGTCGAATACGAAAAAGGCCACCGGCTGCGTGTCGATGCGCGCCAGCGCGGGCAGGAAGCCCGGCGCGTACTTGCGCGAGGCCTTGCGAGGGCCGGGCATCGGTGCCGCTTCCGGGCCCGTGGGCGGCGGCGTGGCGGTGCTGGCAACCGGCGCGGCCGCCGGCGCGGCGGTGTCGCCGCCGGCCTGCGCGGCATCCGCCTCGGCAAACTGCCGGCTGGTCTCGAAGGTCAGCTTGCGGAAGATCACCATGTCATACGCATTGGTCGTGTCGAAGAACGACGGATGCGCAGGGTTGGTGGCATCGGCCAGATGAAGGTCGAGGATGGGCGCGCCGGTCAGCGCCACCAGGCGGTCGCGCCACGCGCCGGGCGCGGGCGTCACCTCCTCGGTGGCAAAGTCGGCCCAGACAAAGCGCGCGGCGGCGTTGCCGGAGAGAAAGTCCCGTGCGGCGTCGAGCGTCGCGAGCGGGTGTACCTGGCTGGCCGAGAAGCCCAGTAGTTGCATGCGGCGGCGTTGGCCGGTCAGCCGGCGGCCTTCAGCAGGCGCGCGGCATCGCGGGCGAAGTACGTGAGGATGCCGTCGGCGCCGGCGCGGCGGAATGCCAGCAGCGATTCCATCATGACCTTGTCGTGGTCCAGCCAGCCGTTCTGGGCGGCGGCCTTCAGCATCGCGTATTCGCCACTGACCTGGTAGACGTAGGTCGGGTAGCGGAATTCGTCCTTCACGCGGCGCACGATGTCCAGGTACGGCATGCCCGGCTTCACCATCACCATGTCGGCGCCTTCCATGATGTCCTGGCCGACTTCGCGCAGCGCCTCGTCGGTGTTGGACGGGTCCATCTGGTAGGTCATCTTGTTGCCCTTGCCCAGATTGGCGGCCGACCCGACTGCATCGCGGAACGGGCCGTAGAAGGCCGACGCGTACTTGGCCGAGTAGGCCATGATGCGCGTGTGGATGTGGCTGGCCTCTTCCAGCGCGGCGCGCACGGCGCCGATGCGGCCGTCCATCATGTCGGACGGCGCGACGATATCGACGCCTGCTTCAGCCTGCACCAGCGCCTGCCTGACCAGGATGTCGACGGTGACGTCGTTGATCACGTAGCCGTTGTCGTCCAGCACGCCGTCCTGGCCGTGGCTGGTGTACGGGTCGAGCGCCACGTCGGTCAGCACCCCGAGCTCGGGGAAGCGGTCCTTCAGCGCGCGCACGGCGCGGGGTACCAGACCCTCGGCGCGCGTGGCCTCGATGCCATCGGGCGTCTTGAGCGACGGATCGATGACCGGGAACAGCGCGATTACCGGGATGCCCAGCTTTACGCAGTCTTCGGCCACCGGCAGCAGCAGGTCCACCGATACGCGCTCCACACCGGGCATCGACGCCACGGACTCGCGCCTGTTCTGGCCGTCCAGGATGAACACCGGATAAATCAGGTTATCGGGCGACAGGCGGTTCTCGCGCATCATGCGGCGCGAGAAGTCATCGCGACGCATGCGGCGGGGACGGTACTCGGGAAACGTGGACATGGCGGAATCGGGGGAGGAGAAGTCGTGGACGGATGCGTGGCGCACGTCACCGCAGCGGGCTGCAGGCCATGAAGAAATGCGTGCGCCAAAAGAAGAAAGAACTTTTGTGCGTGCCCGCTATCATACTCGCGGACACTCTGTGTTGCTTCGCGCAGCGCGGTGTCCCCCGCTACTCCTCCCTGAGCGGGTACCCGCCCTGAACCGGTGGGAAAGTTCGTCCCCGTTGCTTGCAACGGGGCTTTTTTTTGGTCGGTCCGGATGCGGAGGAATGGAAGTCGGGCGTACCTACGCCTGCGGGGCGCCAGCCGGCGCCTCGGGTGCCGCGGGCGGCTGGGCCTCGGGCAATGCCAGCCATCCCGCCACCACGCGCTGGGCTTCCTCGATGCCGCGCCGCTTCAGGCTGGAGAACAGCTGGGCGGTCATGGCCGGCGGATTGTCCATCTGGGCCGCATAGTCGGCCAGCATCCGCTTCGTTTCGCGCAGTGCCGTGGCGTTTTCGCTATTGGTCAGCTTGTCGGCCTTGGTCAGCAGCACATGAATCGGCTTGCCGGTGGGCAGGAACCACTCGACCATCTGGCAATCGAGGTCCGTAAACGGGCGGCGTGCGTCCATCATCAGGATCAGCCCGGCCAGCTGGGTGCGGCTCTGGACGTAGTCGGACAGCAGGCCTTGCCAATGGTACTTGGCGCTGCCCGAGACCTCGGCGTAGCCGTAGCCCGGCAGGTCGACCAGGAATCCGATCGGATCTGGCGCCTTGACGGGGGCCACGGTGAAGAAGTTGATATGCTGCGTGCGGCCCGGCGTGCGGGACGAGAACGCCAGCCGTTTCTGGCTGCACAGCGTATTGATGGCCGTCGACTTGCCGGCGTTGGAACGCCCGGCGAACGCCACCTCGGGAACTGCCGTGGCCGGCAGGTCGCGCAGATGGTTGACGGTATTGAAGAAACGGGCCTGTTGTAGAAGGGACATGCGTGAATACTTTGAGCCGGCGGACAGGGCCCTGGCAAAGGCCAGTGCAGACGTCGCCACAGACACTGACCTAAGTCAATCCGGAAAGCGATTTATTGTACAATAACCCGGTTTACGGTCTCCTGAGCGGGTGACGTGTGGCATCCTTGCCGGATGTCATCGGCGAACTCTGAAATTGGGTCGGGAATATTGTCTCCGATCAAGAATAGGACGTCGCGCATACGCGTTACCAGCTCCTGCCCCATGGCGCTTCCTCACCGCCGGCAGGGGATAAAGGCGACCGGCATGCATTACGGTGTTCATAACAAAATCTGACAAGGTGTAAGGATGAACCGCATTGCGAAACTTTTGGGAGTCATGGCACTGGCAGTTCCGCTGGGCGCAATGACAGGGCTGGTATCTGCCGCAGAGCAGGCCCACGCCAAGGCGGATCCCGCCAAGGGCGAGACGCTTTACACGCAAGGTGTTCCCGATCGCAATGTCCCGGCATGCTTCTCCTGCCACGGCACCGCCGGCAACAGCACGGCTGCCGTCAATCCCAAGCTGGCTGGCCAGCAGGGCGATTACGTTCACAAGCAGCTCGCCGATTTCAAGGCCAAGTCGCGTGACAACCCCATCATGTCGCTGTACGCCCAGGCGTTGAGCGACCAGGACATGAAGGACATCGGCGCCTACCTGGCCAAGCAGCAGCTCAAGCCTGCCACGGCCAAGAACAAGACGACGATCGAGGAAGGCCAGAAGATCTACCGCGGGGGTATCGCCGCCAAGGGCGTGCCGGCCTGTGCAGGCTGCCACGGACCGACCGGCGCCGGCATTCCGGCCCAGTATCCGCGCATTGGAGGCCAGTATTCCGAGTACACCGAAGCGCAACTGGTGGCATTCCGCCAGGGCACCCGAAAGAACAATTCGGTCATGAGCACGATTACCGCCAGGATGTCGGATGCCGAGATCAAGGCGGTGGCGGATTACGTCGCCGGCGTCCGTTAAGTCGTATCGGGCCTGCATGTCCGGGGAATCCCTTGGGGGATGAACCGGACGCGTGGGCAACAATCGAAGAGGGTGGCCTGCTTGCCAAAGCATGTCCACCCTTTTTCATTTTGAACGGCACCACATCGCGTCACATCGGCGCGCAACACTGGCGCCAACCACAATTAGCGCCACACCGGCTTTCAGGCTTTACCGCACATGTCGACCCCATCCACTTCAGGGCTGCACCTGAAGACCCAACACCGCGTGCTGCGCGATGCCGTCGAGTTGCTGTCCTCGATGCGCTTCGCGATCACGCTGCTGACGGTGATTGCCATCGCCAGCATCATCGGCACCGTGCTCAAGCAGAACGAACCGTACCCGAACTACGTGAACCAGTTCGGGCCGTTCTGGGCGGACCTGTTCCACGCGCTGTCGCTGCAGAAGGTGTACAGCTCGTGGTGGTTCCTCCTGATCCTGGCATTCCTGGTGATCTCCACGTCGTTGTGTATTGCGCGCAACGCGCCGAAGATGATCGTTGACATGCGCTCGTGGAAGGATCACGTGCGCGAGCGCAGCCTGCGGGCGTTCCATCACCGGGGAGAATACGAGGTGCCGCGCGGCCGCGCGGAAGCCGCAGGCCGGCTCTGCGCGCTGCTGCGCAACCGCGGATACCGCGTCAAGCCGGTGGAACATGATGGCGCAACGCTGCTGGCCGCCAAGGCGGGCGCTGCCAACAAGCTCGGCTACATCCTGGCGCACACGGCCATCGTCGTGATCTGCGTGGGTGGCCTGCTGGACGGCGATATGCTGATTCGCGCGCAGATGTGGTTCGGCGGCAAGACGCCGATCGCCGGCAACGCCATCATCAGCGAGATTCCTGCGAAGCACCGGCTGTCGCCCGCCAACCCCGGATTCCGCGGCAATGCGTTCGTGCCGGAAGGGGCCACCGTCTCCACGGCCATCCTGAACATCGCCGATGGCGCGCTGGTGCAGGACCTGCCGTTCACGATCATGCTCAAGAAGTTCACGGTCGATTACTACTCCACCGGCATGCCCAAGCTGTTCGCGTCGGATGTGGTCGTGACCGATCGCGCTACCGGCAAGCGGACCGAGGCGACGATCAAGGTGAACGAGCCGCTGATCGTCGATGGCGTGGCCATCTACCAGTCCAGCTTCGAGGACGGCGGCTCGAAACTGAAGTTCGTCGGCTATCCGATGACGGGCAGCAGCCATGGGACGTTTCCCATCGCGGGCACGGTGGGCGGCAATGTGGCGCTGACCGGCACCGGCACGGCTGCCGACCAGGACAGCCTGACCGTCGAATTCAGCGATTTCCGGCAAATCAACGTCGAGACCGTGACCGATGCGTCGGGCAAGGCCGATGTGCGCGGTGTGGTGCGCAAGTCGTCGCTGGGTGCGCTGGAGCAGCATCTGGGTGCGGCGGCCAGCCTGGACAAGGACAAGAACCTGCGCAATGTCGGCCCGTCGGTCCAGTACAAACTGCGTGACCGCACCGGGCAGGCGCGCGAGTTCAACAACTACATGCTCCCGGTGCAACTCGACGGCCAGACCGTGTTCCTGGCGGGCATGCGCGACTCGCCGAGCGAACAGTTCCGCTACCTGCGTATTCCCGCCGACGACCAGCGCAGCGTGGCTGACTGGATGCGCTTGCGCGCCGCGCTGCAAAGCAGTGCCATGCGCGGCGAGGCGGCGCGCCGCTTTGCGGCCGTGTCGATGCCCGGCGACGACAAGGCGACGCTGCGCAAGCAACTGGCCGAAAGCGCCCAGCGCGCCATGGACCTGTTTGCCGGCGCCACGCGTTCGTCGCCCGATGCGCCGCCCGGGGGCTTCACCGCGATCGCGGCTTTCCTGGAAAAATCGGTGCCGCAGGGCGAGCAGCAGAAGGCGGCCGACGTCCTGCTGAAGATTCTCAATGGATCGATGTGGGAACTGTGGCAACTGGCACGCGAGCAGGACAAGCTGCCCGTGATCCCCAACGACGCACAGAGCGGCCAGTTCCTGCAGCAGGCCATCAACGCGCTGTCGGACAGTTTCTTCTACGCGGCACCCGTATTTTTGCAGCTCGACGACTTCCAGGAGGTCAAGGCCAGCGTGTTCCAGATGACCCGTGCGCCGGGCAAGAACATCGTGTATCTTGGCTGCCTGCTGCTGGTGCTGGGCGTGTTCGCGATGTTCTATATCCGCGAGCGCCGCGTCTGGATCTGGATCAAGGACAAGCAACCTGACGACGCCGGAAACTCCGCGGGCAGTCATGTGCTGATGGCCATGTCGACGCAGCGCCGCACGATGGATTTCGAGAAGGAATTCGTCACATTGCGCGACGACGTCGGCCGTGCCGTGGGCGCGGAAGTGACGCCGGTGCCAGCGGATGGCGACTCGCCGATGACGCAGGCGGCACCGCGATCCGACGCATCAGGGCCCGATGATAAGCAGGGGCCGTCGCTATAGTAGAAAGAGGGCTTTCCGGCGGCCGGACATACAACAATCCCGGCCTGCCGCGCCATGTTGATACCGCAGACATTACAGGTGCATCGCACCGCAGAGCAGGAATGCCATGTCCTCCAATCTCAACCACGCCTCCTCGGGCCTGACGCCGCGACAAAATGCCGCGGCGGGCAATGTGTCGCACGACCCGCTGCAGCTGGAAGCCGATTTCCTCGAACCGTCCTTTCTGCGCCGCCTGACCTGGGTTGACTGGGCGTTTGCCGTGCTGCTGGTGCTTGGCGCCGGGTTTGCGCTTGCGCGGTACGGCCACTGGATGAACGTGTACGACAAGGCCGTGCTGATTGCCGCCGTGCCCACGTTCGCGCTGCTTGGCTGGCACTGGAAGGCGGTGCGGCCGCTGATGGTCGGCATCGCGGTGCTGTCGCTGCTTGCCATCCAGATGTACCAGGGCAACCTGGCGCGCGCCGAGCAGGCGTTCTTCCTGAAGTACTTCCTGTCGAGTCAGTCGGCCATTCTGTGGATGAGCGCCCTGGTGTTCCTGTCGACGATGTTCTACTGGGTCGGCTTTGCGTCCCGATCCGACACCGGGTCGAGCCTTGGCAGCAAGCTGTGCTGGGCGGCCGTGGTGCTGGGCTTTACGGGCCTGATGGTGCGCTGGTACGAGTCGTACCTGATCGGCGCCGATATTGGCCATATTCCTATCTCGAACCTCTACGAGGTGTTTGTTCTCTTCACGCTGATCACGTCGCTGTTCTACCTGTACTACGAGCGCCGCTACGCCACGCGGGCGTTGGGGCCGTTCGTGATGCTGGTGGTGTCGGCGGCCGTGGGCTTCCTGCTCTGGTACACGGTCAGCCGCAATGCGCAGGAGATCCAGCCGCTGGTGCCGGCGCTGCAAAGCTGGTGGATGAAGATCCACGTACCGGCCAACTTCATCGGCTATGGCACGTTCGCGCTGGCTGCGATGGTGTCGGTGGCGTACCTGCTCAAGCAGCGTGGCATCCTGTCGGAGCGCCTGCCGTCGCTGGAGCTGCTCGACGATGTGATGTACAAGGCCATCGCGGTCGGTTTCGCCTTCTTCACGATCGCCACGATCCTGGGTGCGCTGTGGGCGGCCGAGGCGTGGGGCGGCTACTGGAGCTGGGACCCGAAGGAAACCTGGGCGCTGATCGTCTGGCTGAACTACGCGGCATGGCTGCACATGCGGCTGATGAAGGGGCTACGCGGTACGGTGGCCGCGTGGTGGGCGCTGGTTGGCCTGCTCGTCACGACCTTTGCGTTCCTCGGCGTGAACATGTTCCTGTCCGGCCTGCATAGCTACGGCGAACTCTGATTCGCTATCCGTCCCCGGAGCGAAAAGCCTGTCGTTGCGACAGGCTTTTTGTCTTTTCGGGCGCCTTAAGATGCACACGAAGACAGAGAGCGCCACTTTTTTTCGGCTCAAACGGAATAAGGACGTCACATCGGGTGTTTACTGAAGGTACACGGCGCCGACGGTCGGCACCGGCCCCCGGAGAAGGAGACCTGAAGATGAATACTCGTCACACTGCTGCATCCGTATTTCGCCCGCTCGTCATCGCCGCTGGCGCTGCAACGATCCTGCTGGCCGGCTGTTCCAGCATGGGCATGGGCGGGGCCGGCGAAATGCCGCCGACCGTGAAGGTGACCAACGGCGTGCTGACCGATCCGCAGGGCCTGACGCTCTACACGTTCGATCGCGACCCTGCCCACGGCGGCAAGAGCGTCTGCAACGGCATGTGCGCCACCAACTGGCCGCCGCTGCTGGCAGAGCCGGGCAAGTCGGCTTCGGGCAGCTACTCGGTCATCACGCGTGACGACGGTACGCGCCAGTACGCCTACAAGGGCATGCCCCTGTACCGCTTTGCGAAGGACGCCAAGCCCGGCGACCGCACTGGCGACAACCTCAACAGCGTCTGGCACGTGGCCAAGCCCTGATTTTTCCGGGCGCCTGAACGCAAGGCAACCAGCGCATGGATGGATTCGAGCGCCAACTGGTGGCGCTGGCGCCGCGGCTGCGGCGCCACGCGCGCGGCCTGACTGGCGACGCCGCGCTGGCCGACGATCTGGTGCAGGACACGCTGGAGCGCGCACTGCGCTTCCGTTGGCGATTCCGCCTGCGTCCCGGATCGCTCTGGGGCGACGGTGCCGACGGCCTGCTGCCCTGGTTGCTGACGCTGATGCACCGGTTGCGCCTGAACGGGCTGCGCCGTGCGGATCTGGTCAGCGCAACCGACGATCCGCCGGACGTGGCGGTTCCCGGCGACGATCCGGGCCTGCGGCGCGACCTGATCAGGGCGCTGGCCGCATTGCCGGAGGCCCAGCGGGCCGTATTGCTGCTGGTCAGCCTGGAGCAGTTTTCGTATGCGGAAGCGGCCCAGGTGCTTGAAGTCCCGGTCGGCACGGTGATGTCGCGCCTGAGCCGCGCGCGTGAACAAATGCGCCGCCTGCTCGACGGCGGCGCGAAGGACGTTGCGGCGCCGAATGTGCTGCAACGGGTGAAATGATGAGCCCCCAGACGCCGGTGAGCGAAGCCGATCTTCACGCCTATGCCGATGGCCAGTTGCACGGTCCGCGCCGCGCCGCGGTCGAGGCATTCCTGGCTGCCGATGCCGAGGCCGCGAGCAAGGTGGAAGCCTGGCGGCAGCAGGCCGCCGCGCTGCACGCCGGGCTGGATGGCGTGCTCAACGAGGCCGTGCCGCTGGCTGCGCTGCCGCGCGAACTGCGTGGGCAGGGCGGCCGCGCGACCACGGCGCGCCTGGCGTGGCCGCTGGCGCTGGCTGCCAGCCTGTGTGCGCTGGCGTTGGGGGCTGCCGGCGGCTGGTACGCCCGCGATCATGTCGGGGCCGATGCCGCGGCCATCGCACCGATGGAGCGTTTTGCGCGCGAGGCGCTGGCCAGCTATGTCGTCTATGCACCCGAAGTCAGGCACGTCGTCGAGGTGCCCGCCAGCGACGAGGCCCATCTGATTGCCTGGCTGTCGAAACGGCTCGGTGCGTCGTTGCAGGTGCCCGACCTGCACCCGCAGGGATTCCGGCTGATTGGCGGGCGCCTTGGCGCTTCCGAGGGCGGCCCGATGGCCATCCTGATGTACGAGGACGACGCCGGCACGCGCGTGTCGCTGCAACTGCGACGCATGGCGCAGGGCACGCCGGACACCGCATTCCGGCTCGAACGGCTGGCGCCGCGCACGCCCGCACGAAATCCCGCCGGACACCCTGCCATGGCGTTCTATTGGGTCGATCGCGATCTCGGCTTCGCCTTGGCGGGTCCGCTGGAGCGCGAACGGTTGCTGGCGCTGGCCCAGGTGGTCTACCAGCAATACCAGCGCGGATAGCCGGGCACATGACCGTCCGGCTGGCCCGCCGATCTCCGGGCGCCTCCGCACCTTCCCGCAGCTTTTGATGTCCAATGCTGCAAGTCCTACCCAACGCTGCGAAACATGCTGATTCCTTCCCCCAAATGGTTGCGCGGTGACGATGTCGCCGCGTCGGAAATCACGCCCGAACCGTTGTATCGGTCGCGCCGGCGCCTGCTGACGATGGGCGGCGCCGCTGCCGCCGCGGGTCTGGCCTCGCCATGGTTCTCGCGCCAGGCGTTTGCCCAGGAGGCGCCGGGCAAGCTGCCGAAGCTGCCCGCCACGCTCAACAACGCCTACGCCGTGACCGAAAAACGCACGCCGTACACGGACGTCACGACCTACAACAATTTCTACGAGTTCGGCACCGACAAGTCAGACCCGGCCCGCAACGCCGGCACGCTGCGGCCGCGCCCGTGGCAAGTGGCCGTGGAAGGGCTGGTCAAGCACCCCAAGGTGTACGACCTGGACGAACTGCTCAAGGTCGCGCCGATGGAAGAGCGTGTCTACCGCCTGCGCTGCGTCGAAGGCTGGTCGATGGTGATTCCGTGGATCGGCTATCCGCTGGCCGAGCTGATCAAGCGCGTCGAACCGCAGCCGGGGGCGAAGTTCGTGCAGTTCATCACGCTGGCGGACAAGAAGCAGATGCCCGGCCTGAGCAGCGGCGTGCTCGACTGGCCGTATAGCGAGGGCCTGCGCATGGACGAGGCGATGCATCCGCTGGCGCTGCTGACGTTCGGCCTCTATGGCGAGGTGCTGCCGAACCAGAACGGCGCGCCGGTGCGGATGGTTCTGCCGTGGAAATACGGCTTCAAGAGCGCCAAGTCGATCGTGAAGATCCGCTTCGTCGACAAGCAGCCGCCCACCAGCTGGAACCTGGCCGCCGCCAACGAATACGGCTTCTATTCGAACGTGAATCCGGACGTCGACCATCCGCGCTGGAGCCAGGCCACCGAACGCCGGATCGGCGAAGACAAGGGCGGCGGCGGCTTTTCCGCGCTATTCGCGCCCAAGCGCAAGACGCTGCCGTTCAACGGCTACGGCGCGCAGGTGGCATCGCTCTATCAGGGCATGGATTTGAGGAAGAACTTCTGATGGCCGAGCGCGATCCGCGCGCGGCGGCGCAGGCACGTACGCCCCAGGCCAGCCGGCCCGGGCCCGGCGGCCTGGCCATGCTCGCGCCGGCGAGGGTGAAGACGCTGAAGGGGCTGGTCTGGCTGCTGGCGCTGCTACCGTTCCTGCGGCTGATGTATCTGGGGGCGACCTCGCAGTTCGGCGCCAATCCGCTCGAATTCGTCACCCGGTCCACCGGTACCTGGACGCTCGTCATGCTCTGCGTGACGCTGGCCATCACGCCGCTGCGCCGGCTCACGGGCTGGCACTGGCTGCTGCGCCTGCGCCGCATGCTGGGCCTGTTCACGTTCTTCTACGCCGTGCAGCATTTCCTGCTCTGGCTCGCCGTGGATCGCGGGTTTGACGTGGCCTACATGATCAAGGACATCGGCAAACGGCCATTTATCACGATGGGGTTCGCGGCGTTCGTGCTGATGATTCCGCTGGCCGTCACATCGGCCAACGCCATGGTCCGCTGGCTCGGCGGCAAGCGTTGGCAGGCGCTGCATCGGTCGATCTATGCCATCGCCGTGCTGGCCATCCTGCACTACTGGTGGCACAAGGCCGGCAAGCACGATTTTGGAGAAGTTTCGATCTACGCGGCGGTGGTGTTCGTGCTGCTGGCCATGCGGATCTGGTGGTGGGTGCGCAGGCCGCGCGCCGCCGTGGCAGCACGATAGACAAAGGGCGACACCAACGGCGTCGCCCTTTCCCTATTTTTCGGCTTGCGCTGGCGCCATCAGTCCTTCAGCAGGCGCTCGGCGCGGAACAGGTCCGCCGGCAGTTCGCGCTCGCGCACCAGGTGCACGGTGTCGCCATCAACCATCACTTCGGCCGCGCGGCCGCGCGTGTTGTAGTTCGAACTCATCACGAAACCGTAGGCGCCGGCCGACATCACGGCCAGCAGGTCGCCGGGCTGCACCGCCAGCGTGCGGTCGCGGCCGAGCCAGTCGCCCGATTCGCATACCGGACCCACCACGTCGTACGTGACGGCGGCGTCGGCACGCGGCGCCACCGGCTCGATGCGGTGGTAGGCCTCGTACATGGCCGGTCGGGCCAGGTCGTTCATCGCGGCATCGACGATGCAGAAGTTCTTGGCCGCGCCGGGCTTCAGGAATTCCACGCGCGTCAGCAGCGCGCCGGCATTGCCCACCAGCGAGCGGCCCGGCTCGAACAGTACCTCGCGATGGCCATGGCCGCGTGCGGCCACGCGATCGATCAGCGTCGTGGCGAAGCCGGTAATGTCCGGCGGGGTCTCGTCGTCATAGGTGATGCCCAGGCCACCGCCCACGTCGATATGTTCGAGCCTGATGCCCTCGGCCTCGAGCGATTCCACCACGTCCAGCACCTTGTCCAGCGCCTCCAGGTACGGCGCCACTTCGGTGATCTGCGAGCCGATATGGCAATCGATGCCTGTCACCTCCAGGTGCGGCAGCGCGGCGGCGGCACGGTAGGTGGACAGCACGTCCTCGAATGCCACGCCGAACTTGTTGCCCTTGAGGCCGGTGGAGATGTAGGGGTGGGTCTTCGCGTCGACGTCGGGGTTGATGCGCAGCGACACGCGGGCGCGCTTGCCCAGGCGGCCGGCCACGGCGTTCAGGCGATCCAGTTCCGGGATCGATTCCACGTTGAAGCCGCGCACGTCATGTTCGAGCGCCAGCGCCATATCGGCTTCGCTCTTGGCCACGCCCGAAAAAACCACCTTGCGCGGGTCGCCGCCAGCGGCAATCACGCGCAGCAGCTCGCCGCCCGACACGATGTCGAAGCCGGCGCCCAGCTTCGCGAACACCTGCAGCACGGCCAGGTTGGAGTTGGCCTTGACCGCGTATTGCACGTGCGCGTTGCGTCCCTTGCAGGCGGCGGCGTACGCGTTGTAGGCCTTGGTCAGCGCAGCGCGCGAATAGACGTAGGTAGGCGTGCCGAATTCGGCGGCAATGCTCGCCAGCGGTACCTGTTCGACGGTCAGGGTGCCGTCTTCGCGGCGATGGAAAAAATCAGTCATGTTTCGGCATGCACTCAGCGTGCGGAGGGGGCGGAACTGCCCTTGGCGGGTTCGGCAACGGCGGGCGTCGATGTGGCGGGCTCGCCCATCGGACGCGCCGCGGGCGGGGTGGCGCCCGGCTGGCCCAGGCCCGGATCGGCCACGGTGGGCGGCGTCGGCTCCGGCGGTACGCGAGGCATATAGAGCGGGCCGCGAATGCCGCACCCGGCAAGGGGCATCGCGAGCAGGGCGGCAAACGCCGATACAATCGCACCACGACGCAGCATCGGGGAGTCCTTCATTGTCTGGATGGCTTTCGGATGGCTGTGGAAAGCGCACGGCTTTCCCGTTTTCCATCAATCTGATTTGCCGGTCCGAATGCCCGTGGAAACGGGCTGCCGGCGGCCTTGGAGTGTAGCATGCCCCCCCTCAACGAGACCGAGTTCCTGGCACTGGCCGGCGCGGCCCTGGACAAGCTGGAAGCCGATATCGAAGCGGCTGCCGATGCGGCCGACGCCGATGTGGAGATCAACCGTACCGGCAATGTGATGGAGCTGGAGTTCGAGGACGGCTCCAAGATCATCGTCAACAGCCAGGCGCCGATGCAGGAACTTTGGGTGGCGGCCAAGGCCGGCGGCTTCCATTTCCGCCACGACGGCGCCCGCTGGGTGGACACCCGCAGTGGCGCCGAGCTGTACGCGGCGCTGTCCGGCTACATGAGCCTGCAGGCCGGCACCAAGCTGACGCTGAAGTAAGCGCGCGCGGCACAACAAAAAACCGGCCACCAGGGCCGGTTTCTTTTTGCTGGCGATGGCCGGCAGGCCGTCAGGCGCCGCCGAACATTTCCAGGATCTTCTTCTTTTCCTGCTCGGTGTCCTGTGGCGGACGCGAGCTTTCTTCCGGCTTGCCCGGCCACGGATCGCCCAGGCCCACCGACGCCACGCCGGCGCCGGCGGCATTCTCTTCCAGCGTCCAGTCGCCGGCCGCCATGACGACGCCCTCCGGCGGCTGGCGGTCCGGGCTCTCGGGCACGCCCTTGAGCGCCTTGCTCATGTAGCCGACCCAGATCGGCAGCGCCAGGCCGCCGCCGGTTTCGCGCACACCCAGGCTCTTGGGCTGGTCGTAACCCATCCACGCGATGGCCACCAGCTTGGGCGTGTAGCCAGCAAACCACGCATCCACGGCGTCGTTGGTGGTACCGGTCTTGCCCGCCAGGTCATTGCGGCCCAGGCGCTGCTTGGCCGGGTTGGCCGTGCCGCTACGCACCACTTCACGCAGCATGCTGTCGGCGATGAACGCGGTGCGGGCGTCCAGCACGCGCACGGCGTCTTCGCCGGCCTTCTGCGGATGAGTCTCGGAAATGACCTTGCCGCGCGAGTCTTCCACGCGCTGGATCAGGTACGGATTCACGCGATAGCCGCCGTTGGCGAACACCGAGTAGGCACCCGCCATCTGCAATGGCGTCACGCTGCCGGCGCCCAGCGCCATCGGCAGATAGGCCGGGTGCTTGTCGGCCTCGAAACCGAAGCGCGTGATGTAGTCCTGGGCGTACTGCGTGCCGATGGCGCGCAGGATCCGCACCGACACCAGGTTCTTCGACTTGGCCAGCGCGCGGCGCATGGTCATCGGGCCTTCGAACTTGCCATCGTAGTTCTTCGGTTCCCAGACCTGCCCGCCGGTGTCCGGGCCGATCGTCAGCGGCGCATCATTGATCACCGTGGCCGGCGAGAAGCCCTTTTCCAGCGCCGCCGTGTAGATGAACGGCTTGAAGCTGGAACCCGGCTGGCGCCAGGCCTGCGTCACGTGGTTGAACTTGTTGCGGTTGTAGTCGAAGCCGCCCACCATCGAACGGATCGAACCGTCCTCGGGGCTCAGCGAGATGAACGCGGCGGCCACTTCGGGCAGCTGCGTGACCGACCACGAGTTGTCCTTCGGATCCTGCGTCACGCGAATGATCGCACCCGGACGGATCTTGACCTTCGGCTGGGCGCTGGCCGACAGCGACGGCGCGATGAAGCGCAGCGCCGTGCCTTCGATCGTGGCCACTTCGCCGGACAGCAGCGTCGCCTTCACCTGCTTGGGCGACACGCTGGTCACCACGGCGGACCGCAGATCGTCGCTGCCCGGATGCTCCACCAGCGCGTCGTCGATGGCCTGTTCGCGGTCGGCCGGATCGGACGGCAGGTCGATGAATGCCTCGGGGCCGCGGTAGCCGTGCTTGCGCTCGTAGGTCATGATGCCGTTGCGTACGGACTCGTAGGCGGCGTCCTGGTCGGCCTTGTTCAGTGTGGTGTAGACGGTCAGGCCGCGCGTGTAGGTTTCTTCGCGGTACTGCGCGTACATCAGCTGGCGCACGATCTCGGCCACGTACTCGGCGTGCGTCGAGAATTCGTTGCCCTCGCTGCGCACCTTCAGTTCCTCGCGCACTGCCTGGTCATACTGCTCGGGCGTGATGTAGCGCAGGTCGCGCATGCGCTGCAGGATGTACTCCTGACGCACCTTGGCGCGGCGCGGATTCACCACTGGGTTGTAGGCCGACGGCGCCTTCGGCAGCCCGGCCAGCATCGCAGCCTCGGCCGGGGTGACGTCCTTGATCGACTTGCCGAAGTAGACGCGCGCGGCGCTGGCAAAGCCGTAGGCGCGCTGGCCCAGGTAGATCTGGTTCATGTACAGCTCGAGAATCTGGTCCTTGGTCAGGTTCGCCTCAATCTTGTACGCCAGCAGCATCTCGTAGATCTTGCGCGTGTAGGTCTTCTCGCTCGACAGGAAGAAGTTGCGCGCCACCTGCATCGTGATGGTCGATGCACCCTGCGACAGGCCGCCACGCAGGTTGGCCAGCCCGGCACGCATCACACCGACGAAGTCCACGCCGCCGTGTTCGTAGAAGCGATCGTCCTCGATGGCCAGCACGGCCTTCTTCATGACGTCGGGGATCTCGGTGATCGGCACGAAGTTGCGGCGCTCTTCGCCAAACTCGCCAATCAGCACGTTGTCGGCCGTATAGATGCGCAACGGAATCTTCGGCCGGTAGTCGGTGATGGTGTCCAGCGACGGCAGGTTGGGGGCGGCCACGACCAGCGCATACCCCACCAGCAGCGCCACGGCGACGACGCCGGCAGCAAGCAGCCCGAATACCCAGAACGTGATGCGCGCCCACAACGGACGGCGGACGGGAAGGGACGGCTTCTGTTGTGCTGTGGCCATAAGGGTTTACCTAACAAGAGTGCCCGGATTATATCGTCGGTACCCGGCCGCTCCCGGCGGGCAGTGGCGCGAAAGTCGCTACCGTGCTGTTACAAGATGTAATGTCGTTGAGATCGGTCTGTCGCGCGCTGCGGGACCCAGGTGTGGTGCGGGCTGGCGGGCGATGCTTCAGGGAGGGGTGCGCGTGGCCGGTGCGAGCGGAAGCTGGCGTGCCAGGATCATGTCCGGACGATCCCACCCGATCGCGGGGTTGCAGACCGTCGGATTTTGGCAACGGATTTCCGGGGACCTTCTGAAAAAGAAAGCGTGGTCAAACCGGCACATTGCCAGCGCCTCCGGATTTTGTAAGAATCGACGAACATAAAAGAGCAAACGTTTCATCCAAGAAACTGGCTCGCACCATTAGAGCGGACATGCCGTGGGCGAGTTCAAATGTCAGGGGGTCAACCTTGCGACGGGGCATCTTGTCGGGTCTTCTGCGCCAGACTACGGTCGGCGTGGATATTGGTTCGTCCAGCGTCAAGGTCGTTGAGCTGTCCGTTGGGATGGGCAAAAACGACTATCGGCTGGAGAAATGCGCCAGCGAACTGCTGGACCGCAATGCCGTTGCCGATGGCAACGTGGTCAACATCGAAGCCGTGGGAATCGCGCTCAAGCGCGCGCTCGGCAAGGCCGGCATCCGGACCAAGGACGTGGTCCTGGGCGTGCCGTCCATGCTGACGGAATCCCAGACGGTCAGTCTGCCGGACAACCTGTCCGAAGACGAACTCTATTCGCAGGTCGAATCCGAGGCGCACCGCCTCTATCCGCCGTCGCAGGCGGTCAATTTCGACTTTGCGGTGATTGGTCCCAGCGAAACGGAAGGCGGCATTGGCGTACGCGTCACGGCCGCCAACAGTGATCGTGTCCAGGAGCGCGTGACGGCTGCCGAACTGGCAGGCCTGAAGCCGCAGGTGATGGACGTGGAAGAGTACGCCGTACAGCGATCGGTCGTGCAGATGCTCGGCGTCCCCGCCGGCCTGAACGAAACCGATGCCAAGGACCTGCCCGTGGTGGCCGTGGTCCATCTGGGCGGCAGCCGTTCCAAGGCCATCTTCTACCAGGGCTGGAAGGAACTCTACGAGCAGCCGCTGAACAGCTATGGCGACCAGCTGACGCAAAGCGCCGCACGGATGTTCACGCTCGATGCGCTCAAGGCCGAAATCAAGAAGCGCAAGAACACGCTGCCCGAAGCGTGGCGAGGGCAATTGCTCAAGCCGTCGCTGGAGGCGCTGGCCATGGAGGTGCAGGGCGCCATCGGCAATTTCATTGCCAGCTCCAGCCTCGGCCGCGTCGACGAGATCCTGCTTTCCGGCGGGCACGCCTCGCTGCTTGGAGTCCAGGCGGCAATCCAGCAACAGACGCAGATCACGACCACGCTGGCCAATCCCTTCGCAAACATGACGACCGCCGGCAAGGTCAACGAGCGCTATCTCCAGCGCGACCTGCCTGCCTACATCGTCAGTGCGGGACTGGCGCTGCGCGGCCTCCAATAAGTCACCGGGGGGACTCGCATGTCCACGACGACGAATACCATTCCGTCGGTCAACCTGCTGCCGTATCACGAGGCGCGCAAGGCAGCCCGGCGCAAGAAGGTCTACAGCATGCTGGGCGGTGCGGCGGGCGCGGGCGCGCTCGTGGTGCTGATCGGCGGCTTCTACATCGATTCCCAGATCGATGAGATGACCCATCTCAATCAGACGCTGACAGCCGAGAACTCCCGGATGGACGGGCAGATCCGGGAAGTCACGACGCTCAAGAAGGATATCGAGGCGCTGCTCGATCGCCAGCGTGCCATCGAAAGCCTGCAGGCCGAGCGCAACATGCCCGTGCAGCTGCTTGAGGAACTGGTGCGCCAGGTGCCAGAAGGCGTGTACCTGACCACGCTCAAGCAGTCGGGCGACACGTTCGCCATCACCGGCGTGGCGCAATCCAACGAACGCGTGTCGGAACTGCTGCGCAACTTCAGCCAGGTGCAATGGCTGGACCGCGCCGAGCTGGTGGAATCGAAGGCCATCATGATGACCAACAACCTGCGCGAACAGCGCCGGCTGTTCGATTTCTCGATGCGTTTCGCCTATCGCGCGCCGGAGCAACCGGCTGACAGGAAGAGGGCAGGCGCATCGGCTGCTGCGGCCAAGCCGGCGGGAGGCAAGGTCTGATCATGGCGCTGAATTCGAATATCTCCCTGCAGGACCTGACCGCGCAGTTCCGCGGCCTGAACCTGAACGAGCCCGAAACCTGGCCGGCCGCGCCCCGCGTGCTGTTCTCGATTCTGGCGGCCGTTATCGTGCTGATGCTGGGCTGGCAGTTCTACTGGAGCGACAAGAGCGACGAGCTAGACCGCAAGCACGCCGAACACGAACAGCTGAAGCAACAGTTCAAGTCGAAGGTGGCGCAGGTGGCCAATCTGGACGCGTTGCGCACGCAGAAGGCCGAGGTCGAAAAACGCGTGGCGCTGGCCGAGCGGCAATTGCCGAACAGCACCGAAATGGACGCGCTGCTGGCCGATGTCAATCACGCCGGCGTGGCGCGCGGTCTCCAGTTCGAACTGTTCAAGCCGCAGGCGGCAGCCATCAAGCCATACTTTGCCGAAATCCCGGTCAACCTGAAGGTCACCGGCCGCTACCACGACGTCGCGCTTTTCAACGCCGACGTGGCGGCCCTGTCGCGGATCGTCTCCATGCGCAACCTGAACATGTCGGTCGGCAAGGACGGCACGCTGTCGATGGAAGGGGTGGCGATGGCCTATCGCGCACTGGATCCGGACGAGCAGGCCGCGCAGCGCAAGGCCGCCGCCGACGCCGCCGCGAAGAACAAGAAGGGAGGCGCCAAGTGAGCCGCCTGACCCGACCCCAGCCTGCCATGGCGCAGGCGCTTGCCGCCGCCGCGCTGGCCGTGGTGGCCCTGGCCGGCTGCGGCCAGAGCGATGACGACGGTCTGCGTCAATGGATGACGCAGACGCGCGCCGCCAAGGCTCCGCCGCCGGAACCGTTGCCCGAGGTCAAGTCGTACACGCCACGCGAGTACGGCGGGCGCGCATCGCCGGAACCGTTTGCGCAGACGAAGATCGGCGAACTGAACAAGACGATGTCTGAGTCGCCGGAGGCCGGACGGCGACACGAGCCGCTTGAAGACTATCCGCTGGAGAACTTCAAGATGCTCGGCATGCTGAAGAAAAACGGCGAGACCTACGGTGTCGTACGCGTAGATAACAAGATCCATCACGTCAAGGTGGGTCAGTATCTCGGCCAGAGCTATGGCCGGGTGGTCCGCATCAGCGATCAGGAGATCGTGTTGCGCGAATTGGTTCGGGAAGGGGTCTCAGATTGGAAAGAGAAAATGACCAGCCTGAAGCTGGAGGCATCCGCATGATCACGGCACGTTGGGTCCGGGCGCTTGCGGGCGCTTCAGCGATGGCGCTGGTGCTGGCCTCTCCGGCCGCACTGGCACAAAACAACCAGATCAAGCAGGTGGAAGCCAACGTGGTTGGCGAGCAGACCGTTTTCACGGTCGACCTGCAGGGGCCGCTTGCGCAGAAGCCAGCGGACTTCTCCACGCAGAATCCTGCAAAGATCGCGATCGATTTCTTCGATACGGGATTCGCGCAGGGCCGTGCGCAATATGAATACGCGGGCAAGCTCCTCAAGAGCGCCAACGTGATGCAGATCGGGGACCGCACCCGCGTGGTGCTGAACCTGGCCCGCAACGCCACGTATCGCACGGAAATGCGGGGCAAGCAGTTCGTGGTGCTGATGGACAACGTGACGCAGTCGGCGGCCGCGGCCGCGCCGACCTTCGCGCCGGCGGCGTCCGCGATGCAGCCCGTGGCGGCCAACCGCACGCTGATCCGCAATATCGACTTCCGGCGTGGCACCGACGGTTCGGGCCGCGTGGTGGTGGACCTGTCGTCGCGGGATTCGGGCGTCAATATCCAGCAGCAGGGCCAGAACCTGGTGGTTGACTTCATTGGCACCGGGCTGCCGAACGACCTGCGCCGCCGCTTCGACGTGACCGACTTCGGCACGCCGGTGCAGGCCATGCGCGCCACCGACGCCAACGGCGCCGCAAGGCTGACGATCGAGCCGCGCGGCAACTGGGAATACAGTTCGTACCAGACGGACAACCAGTTCGTGGTCGAGGTGCGCCAGGTCAAGGAAGACCCGAACAAGCTGATCTCTGGCCAGGGCTACCGGGGCGAGCGCCTGTCGCTGAACTTCCAGAACATCGACATCCGCTCGCTGCTGCAGGTCTTTGCCGATTTCACGAACCTGAACATCATCACCAGCGATACCGTGCAGGGCAACCTGACGCTGCGCCTGAAGGATGTGCCGTGGGATCAGGCGCTGCAGATCGTGCTCGATTCCAAGGGGCTGGCTTCGCGCCGCAACGGTAACGTGCTGTGGGTGGCGCCCAAGGCCGAGCTGGCCACGAAGGAAAAGCTCGAACTTGAAGCGCAGCAGCAGATTAACGAGCTTGAGCCGATCCGCAGCCAGGTGTTCCAGCTGAACTACCAGCGTGCCGACGACGTTCGCCGCATGCTGCTGGGGCTGGCAGTCACCGGTGGAGCGGGGGGCGGGTCTGCGGTCCCGGCGGGTGGCGGCGCTGCGGGTGCAGCGGGCGTCACGCGCATGCTGTCCAAGCGCGGCTCGCTGACGGCGGATCCGCGTACCAACCAGCTGTTCGTGTCCGACATCGGTTCGAAACTGGAGGAAGTGCAGGGCTTCCTGCAGAAGATCGATATTCCGGTGCGTCAGGTGATCATCGAGGCACGTATCGTGGAAGCCAGCGATACGTTCAGCCGCAATCTCGGTGTCAAGCTGGGCTTTGCGTTGCCGAAGTCGGGCAGTTCGCTGAGCAGCAACTACGGCAACTCGCTGCCGGGCGCCACGAACGACCTGTCGCCGGCGCTGAGCCTGCCGGCAGCAGCCATCAACGGCACGAATCCGGCCACCGCGGCATTCAGCATCTTCAATGCTGCGGCGGGCCGGTTCCTGGATGTGGAACTGTCCGCGCTGGAAGCCGACGGCAAGGGCAAGATCATCTCCAGCCCCCGTGTCGTGACTGCCAACAACATCAAGGCGCTGATCGAACAGGGTACCGAACTGCCGTACCAGTCCGCCACGTCGAGCGGCGCCACGTCAGTCCAGTTCCGCAAGGCGAACCTGAAGCTGGAGGTCACGCCGCAGATCACGCCGGAAGGCAACGTGCTGCTTGACGTCGACGTCAATAAGGACAGCGTGGGTATCCAGACCGTCAACGGCTTCGCCATCGACACCAAGCACGTGCAGACCCAGGTGCTGGTGGAGAACGGCGGCACCGTGGTGATCGGCGGCATCTACAGCCAGGACGAGTCGAATACCGTCAACAAGGTGCCCTGGCTGGGCGACATCCCGGTGCTGGGCAACCTGTTCAAGAACAACGCCAAGGTCAACAACCGGACCGAGCTGCTGGTGTTCCTGACGCCGCGCATCCTGAACGACAGCGTATCGTTGAAATAACACCGTTCGGGTGCAGCAGGGCGCCCGGATGCAGTAGACTGGCAGGCCGCGTCGGTATGCGACGCGGCCTTTTTTCCTTTTCGCGGCATCGTTGGCGGAACCGACGGCCAGCCGGATCCGGGACCGCAATGATGCAAAATGGCGTATGAATCACGCCAGCGAGGTGCCCGGGCGGCGTGCCAATGCCCCGAGCCTTTTCGCGCAAGACAGTCCAGTGACAGCCAATCGCCCGAATCTATTCTTTGTTGGCCTGATGGGCGCCGGCAAGACCACCGTCGGCCGCTCGGTGGCCCGACGCCTCGATTACCCGTTCTTCGACTCCGACCACGAGCTTGAAGCGCGTTGCGGCGTGAAGATTCCGGTGATCTTCGAGCACGAGGGCGAGGCCGGGTTTCGGGATCGCGAAGAGCAGATGATTGCCGAGCTGACCGGCCGCACCGGCATCGTGCTGGCCACGGGCGGCGGCGCCGTGCTGCGCGACGCCAACCGGGCGGCCCTGAAAGCCAACGGCACCGTGGTCTACCTGCGCGCGAGTCCGCATGACCTGTGGCTGCGTACGCGCCATGACCGCAACCGTCCGCTGCTCCAGACCGAAGACCCAAAAGGCCGGCTGGAGGCGCTCTACGATCAGCGCGACCCGCTCTACCGGGAAGTGGCGGATTTCATTATCGAAACCGGCAAGCCGACCGTGGCACAGCTTGCTAATATGGTTCTCATGCAACTTGAAATGGCCGGCTTCACGTTTCCATCGGTGGAAGCGGCGCCCGACACCGATCCGGTGGCTGGGCAGCCGGCGCAGGACACCCATTCATGATCACGCTGGAAGTCGATCTCGGGGCGCGTAGCTACCCCATCCATATCGGCGGCGGCCTGCTGGACCGCGCCGACCTGCTGCAGCCGCACGTGCGAGGCCAGCATGCCGTCATCGTCACCAACGAGACCGTCGGCCCGCTGTATGCGGCCCGCGTCGAAGCGGTGCTGGCCGGCCTGGGCAAGACTGTCCGGACGGTAGTGCTGCCGGACGGCGAACGCTTCAAGCAGTGGGAAACGCTGAACCTGGTCTTCGACGCACTGCTGCAGGCGGGCGCCGACCGCAAGACCACGCTGGTCGCGCTGGGCGGTGGCGTGGTGGGCGACATGACCGGCTTTGCCGCCGCCTGCTACATGCGCGGAGTGCCGTTCGTCCAGATGCCGACCACGCTGCTGTCACAGGTGGATTCGTCGGTCGGTGGCAAGACCGGCATCAACCACCCGCTCGGCAAGAACATGATCGGGGCGTTCCACCAGCCCAACGCGGTGATCGCCGACATCGACACGCTGAAGACGCTGCCGCCGCGCGAGCTGGCCGCCGGCCTGGCCGAGGTGATCAAGCACGGCGCGATCGCCGATGCGGATTACTTTGCCTGGATCGAGGACAACATCGCCGCGCTCAACGCCTGTGACACTGGCACGATGGCCGAGGCGGTGCGGCGCTCGTGCGAGATCAAGGCCGGCGTGGTGGCCCAGGACGAGCGCGAAGGCGGCCTGCGGGCGATCCTGAATTTCGGACACACGTTCGGCCATGCCATCGAAGCCGGCATGGGCTATGGCGAGTGGCTCCACGGCGAGGCGGTGGGCTGCGGCATGGTGATGGCGGCCGATCTGTCGCATCGCCTGGGATTCATCGACGTCGAGACCCGTGCGCGTATCCGTACGCTGACGCAGGCGGCGCTGCTGCCCGTGGTGGCGCCGGACCTGGGTATCGACCGCTATATCGAACTGATGAAGGTGGACAAGAAGGCAGAGGCAGGCAGCATCAAGTTCATCCTGCTGCGCAAGCTTGGCGAGGCGTTCATTACCACCGTGCCCGATCCGGACCTGCGTGACACGCTGCGCCACGCCGTCCTGAAACCTCCCGTAGAGGCGCCGGTCGCGTAAGCGCCTGGTTATGCCTTGCAACCCTGAACCAGCAACGGAATAACGGATTGCCCGCATGACCACCGCTCCTGCGACTGACCTCGAAGCCCATCTCGCCCCTTATGCCGCGCGCTCCGCAAAGACGCGCGGCCGGGTGCATGCCGAACCAGCCTCGTCCTCGCGCAGTGAATTCCAGCGCGACCGCGACCGCGTGATCCACAGCACGGCCTTCCGCCGGCTCGAATACAAGACGCAGGTCTTCGTCAACCATGAAGGCGACCTGTTCCGCACGCGGCTGACGCACAGCCTGGAGGTGGCGCAGATCGCCCGCTCCATCGCGCGCAACCTGCGGCTCAACGAAGATCTGGTCGAGGCGATCTCGCTGGCCCACGATCTGGGCCACACGCCGTTCGGCCACGCGGGACAGGACGCGCTGAACGGCTGCATGAAGAACCACGGCGGATTCGAGCACAACCTGCAGAGCCTGCTGGTGGTCGACGAGCTGGAGGAACGCTACGGCGGCTTCAACGGGCTGAACCTGACGTTCGAGACGCGCGAGGGCATCCTCAAGCATTGCTCGCGCGTCAATGCTGCGGCGCTCGGCGAGCTGGGGCGGCGTTTCCTGGAGGGTGCGCAGCCGTCGCTGGAGGCTCAGCTGGCCAATCTGGCCGACGAGATTGCCTACAACAACCACGATATCGACGACGGCCTGCGCTCCGGCCTGCTGACGCTGGAGCAGCTGGACGAAGTGCCGATGTGGGGCCGCCATCGCGCAGAGGTGGCAGCGGCGTTCCCGGGCATCAACGGGCGCCGGGCGATCAACGAGACGGTCCGGCGCATGATCAATACGCTGATCGTCGATCTGATCGAGACGACCGGCCGCAATATCGCCGCCGCCAATCCGAAGTCGATTGCCGACGTGCGCGCTGCCGGGCCGCTGGTCTCGTTCAGCCCGAAGATCCACGAAGAAGCCGCGGCGCTGAAGCGTTTCCTGTTCCGCCACCTGTACCGGCATTACCTGGTCATGCGCATGTCGGCCAAGGCGCAGCGCATCATCACCGACCTGTTCGGCGCCTTCATGCAGGACTCGCGTCTGCTGCCGCCGCAGTACCAGGCCGGCCACGGCGCCGACCAGCCGCGCCTGATCGCCCACTACATCGCCGGCATGACGGATCGCTATGCCATCCGCGAGCACCGGCGCATCTTCGCGGTCAGCGAGAGCAACTCGATCGGCTGAGAAAAGCAGTCCGCCAAAAACGGGGACAGATCAGGTTATCATGCGGGCATCTTTCCTCCGGGATGCCCGATGGCCCGCCTTCCCCGTTTCTCCCCCGCCGGCCTGCCGACCATGGTGTTGCAGCGCGGCAACAACCGCCAGCCCGTCTTTCTGGGTACGGACGACTACCTGCACTACCTCGACTGCCTGCGCATGGCGGCTCGCGAGCATGAGCTGGCCATCCACGCCTATGCGCTGCGGCCTAACCATATCCATCTGGTAGCGACCCCGAAGGGCCCCGATTCGCTGAGCCTGACCATGCAGGCGGTAGGGCGGCGCTACGCCCGCCACTTCAACCGCGTGGCCGATCGCACGGGCACCCTCTGGGAGGGCCGCTTCCGATCGGCGGTCATCGAGGCCGAGACCTGGCTGCTGCCGGCGATGCTCTATGTGGAAGGCAATGCCGTGCGCGCCGGCGACGTGACCGCGCCAGAGGCGGATCGCTGGAGCAGCTACCGGCATCACGCTGGCTTTGAGTCCCAGCCGATTGTGAGTGATCACTCCATTTATTGGGACCTCGGCAATACGCCATTCGAGCGACAGTCCAACTACCGCGCGTTGACGTCGGAGGGTTTGTCCGGCCGCACGCTCGCCACGCTGCAGAAGCACGCCCATAGCGGCTGGCCTTTGGGCAGCGATGCGTTCCTGGTGCAACTCGAGCGTCACGCCACGCGCCGCGTGCAGCCCCTGCCAAAAGGCCGACCAAGAAAGTCGGTTATTTCAGATGCCGAAGTCGCGGAGGCGGCTGTCTCCAGGGAAAGCTGACGATGCGCACTACTTCAGTGCAAATATGCGTCGAAACTAATATGTCCCCATTTAAAATGGCGTTGGCGATGGTGCAATATTTAATGTGTTCTGACCCCATTTAATAATTTTGCGAGGCTCGGACGATTCTCTTATAGTTGCTCCACCCACAGTCATTGTGCGGCGCGTCACGCTCGTGTACGCCGCTGCGGTCCCAGCTGTCTGCCACGCCCGATCAAGAGGCCCCCCGCGACAGCCCATCCCGTTCGGTCTATGCCCTTGCTGGCTGCGCAGCCTTCACCGGAATTCAGCCCGTGGACCACTCGCAACAATCTTCCGACCTCGCCGCCCGCCCCCAGGCCCAGGGCCTGTACGACCCCACCAACGAGCATGACGCCTGCGGCGTCGGCATGGTGGCGCATATCAAGGGCAAGAAATCCCACGAGATCATTTCGCAGGGTCTGAAGATCCTTGAGAACCTGGACCACCGGGGCGCAGTCGGCGCAGACGCTCTGATGGGCGATGGCGCCGGTATCCTGATCCAGATCCCCGACCAGTTCTACCGCGAAGAAATGGCCAGGCAGGGCGTGACGCTGCCGCCCAGCGGCGAATACGGCGTCGGCATGATCTTCCTGCCGAAGGAACACGCCTCGCGCCTGGCCTGCGAGCAGGAGCTTGAGCGTACCGTGCGCCTGGAAGGCCAGGTCGTACTGGGCTGGCGCGACGTGCCGGTGGACTGCAACATGCCGATGTCCCCGACCGTGCGCACCACCGAGCCGGTGATCCGCCAGATCTTCATCGGTCGTGGCCGCGACATCATGACCACCGACGCGCTGGAGCGTAAGCTCTACGTGATCCGCAAGACGGCCAGCCACGCCATCCAGGCGCTCAAGCTCAAGCACGGCAAGGAATACTTCGTGCCGTCGATGTCGGCCCGTACCGTGGTGTACAAGGGCCTGCTGCTGGCCAACCAGGTGGGCGAGTACTACCTGGACCTGCAGGATTCGCGCGCCGTGTCGGCCCTGGCTCTGGTGCACCAGCGTTTCTCGACCAACACGTTCCCGGCCTGGGAACTGGCCCACCCGTACCGCATGGTCGCCCACAACGGCGAAATCAACACGGTCAAGGGCAACGTGAACTGGGTGAACGCGCGTACCGGCGCTATCTCGTCGCCGGTGCTGGGCGACGACCTGCCCAAGCTCTGGCCGCTGATCTATCCGGGCCAGTCGGATACGGCATCGTTCGACAACTGCCTCGAACTGCTGACGATGGCCGGCTACCCGCTCGTCCACGCGATGATGATGATGATCCCGGAAGCCTGGGAACAGCACACGCTGATGGACGACAACCGTCGCGCCTTCTACGAATACCACGCCGCGATGATGGAGCCGTGGGACGGCCCCGCCGCCATCTGCTTCACCGACGGCCGCCAGATCGGTGCCACGCTGGACCGTAACGGCCTGCGTCCGGCCCGCTTCTACGTGACCGAGGACGACTTCGTCGTGCTGGCGTCGGAAGCCGGCGTGCTGCCGTTCCCCGAGTCGCGCATCGTCAACAAGTGGCGCCTGCAGCCGGGCAAGATGTTCCTGATCGACATGGAGCAGGGCCGCATCATCGACGACAAGGAACTCAAGGACAACCTGGCCAACGCCAAGCCGTACAAGAGCTGGATCGACGCCGTGCGCATCAAGCTCGACGAGCTGGAAGCCAAGCCGGAAGACGTGGCCGCCGAGAAGAAGCCGGTGTCGCCGCTGCTCGACCGCCAGCAGGCGTTCGGCTACACGCAGGAAGACGTCAAGTTCCTGATGGCGCCGATGGCGCTGGCCGGCGAGGAAGCCACGGGCTCGATGGGAAACGACTCGCCCCTGGCCGTGCTGTCGTCGAAGAACAAGACGCTGTACCACTACTTCCGCCAGCTGTTCGCGCAGGTGACCAACCCGCCGATCGACCCGATCCGCGAGAACATGGTCATGTCGCTGGTGTCGTTCATCGGTCCGAAGCCGAACCTGCTGGAACTGAACAACATCAACCCGCCGATGCGCCTCGAAGTGTCCCAGCCCGTGCTGGACTTCAAGGACATCGCCAAGATCCGCAACATCGAGCACTACACCGGCGGCAAGTTCCGTTCGTACGAACTGAACATCTGCTACCCGGTGGCGTGGGGCAAGGAAGGCATCGAAGCCCGCCTGGCATCGCTGTGCGCCGAAGCCGTGGACGCCGTGCGTTCGGGCTACAACATCCTGATCGTGTCGGACCGCCGCGTCGACGACACCCAGGTTGCCATTCCGGCGCTGCTGGCCACGTCGGCCATCCACCATCATCTGGTGGAAAAGGGCTTGCGCACGTCGGCCGGCCTGGTGGTCGAAACCGGCTCGGCCCGTGAAGTGCATCACTTCGCGCTGCTGGCCGGCTACGGCGCCGAGGCCGTGCACCCGTACCTGGCCATGGAAACGCTGGCCGACATGGCCTCGGGCCTGTCGGGCGACCTGTCGCCGGAAAAGGCGGTCAAGAACTTTGTCAAGGCAATTGGCAAGGGCCTGTTCAAGGTGATGTCGAAGATGGGCATCTCCACGTACATGTCGTACACGGGCGCCCAGATCTTCGAAGCCATCGGCCTGTCGCGCGAACTGGTGCAGAAGTACTTCCACGGCACGCCGTCGAACGTCGAGGGCATCGGCATCTTCGAGGTGGCCGAAGAGGCGCTGCGCCTGCACACCGACGCGTTCGGCAGCAACCCGGTGCTGAGCAACATGCTCGACGCCGGCGGCGAATACGCGTTCCGGATCCGCGGTGAAGAACACATGTGGACGCCGGATTCCATCGCCAAGCTGCAGCACTCCGTGCGTGCCGACGATGGCCGCGGGCAGTACCAGACTTACAAGGAATACGCGAACATCATCAACGACCAGAGCCGCCGTCACATGACGCTGCGCGGCCTGTTCGAGTTCAAGGTCGACCCGGCCCGCGCGATTCCGCTGGAAGAAGTGGAGCCGGCCAAGGAAATCGTCAAGCGTTTTGCCACGGGCGCCATGTCGCTCGGCTCGATCTCGACCGAAGCCCACGCCACGCTGGCCGTGGCGATGAACCGCATCGGCGGCAAGTCGAACACCGGCGAAGGCGGCGAGGACGAGAAGCGCTACCGCAACGAACTGCGCGGCATTCCCATCAAGCAGGGCGACTCGCTCAAGAGCATCCTGGGCGACCACGTGATCGAGAAAGACCTGGAACTCCAGGCCGGCGATTCGCTGCGCTCGAAGATCAAGCAGGTGGCATCGGGCCGTTTCGGCGTGACCGCCGAATACCTAGCATCGGCCGACCAGATCCAGATCAAGATGGCGCAGGGCGCCAAGCCGGGCGAAGGCGGCCAGCTGCCGGGCCACAAGGTGTCCGACTACATCGGCAAGCTGCGTTACTCGGTGCCGGGCGTGGGCCTGATCTCGCCGCCGCCGCACCACGACATCTACTCGATCGAGGATCTGGCACAGCTGATCCACGACCTGAAGAACGTGAACCCGGCGTCGGACATCTCGGTGAAGCTCGTGTCCGAAGTGGGCGTGGGTACCGTGGCCGCTGGCGTGGCCAAGGCCAAGGCCGATCACGTGGTGATCGCCGGCCATGACGGCGGCACTGGCGCATCGCCGTGGTCGTCGATCAAGTACGCCGGTTCGCCGTGGGAACTGGGTCTGGCCGAAACGCAGCAGACGCTGATGCTGAACGGCCTGCGCAACCGCATCCGCGTGCAGGCCGACGGCCAGATGAAGACCGGCCGCGACGTGGTGATCGGCGCGCTGCTGGGTGCCGACGAGTTCGGCTTCGCCACGGCACCGCTGGTGGCCGAGGGCTGCATCATGATGCGCAAGTGCCACCTGAACACCTGCCCGGTGGGCGTGGCCACGCAGGATCCGGCGCTGCGCAAGAAATTCCAGGGCAAGCCCGAGCACGTGGTGAACTTCTTCTTCTTCGTTGCGGAAGAAGCACGTGAAATCATGGCCCAGCTGGGTATCCGCACGTTCGACGAACTGATCGGCCGCGCAGACCTGCTCGACATCCGTAACGGCATCGAACACTGGAAGGCACGCGGCCTGGACTTCAGCCGCATCTTCTTCCAGGCCCCGATCCCGGCCGATGTGCCGCGCTACCACACCGACGTGCAGGATCACGGCCTGTCGGTGGAAGCCGGCAAGGCGCTGGACCACACGCTGATCGCCAAGGCCCGCCCGGCCATCGACAAGGGTGAGCGCGTGTCGTTCATCCAGCCGGTCAAGAACGTGAACCGCACGGTGGGTGCGATGCTGTCCGGCGTGGTGGCCAAGCAGTACGGCCACGAGGGCCTGCCCGACGACACGATCCACATCCAGTTCCAGGGCACGGCCGGCCAGTCGTTTGCCGCGTTCCTGGCGCACGGCATCACGATGGACCTCGTGGGCGACGCCAACGACTACGTGGGCAAGGGCCTGTCGGGCGGCCGCGTGATCGTGCGCGCACCGCACGAATTCCGTGGCGACCCGACCCGCAACATCATCGTGGGCAACACCGTGCTGTACGGCGCGCTGGCTGGCGAGGCGTTCTTCAACGGCGTGGGCGGCGAGCGTTTCGCGGTGCGTAACTCGGGTGCCACCGCCGTGGTGGAAGGCACCGGCGACCACGGCTGCGAATACATGACCGGCGGTACCGTGGTCGTGCTGGGCGGCACGGGCCGCAACTTCGCGGCCGGCATGTCGGGCGGCGTGGCCTACGTCTATGACGAGGACGGCCTGTTCGACAAGCGTTGTAACACGTCGATGGTGGCGCTGGAGGCGGTGCTCGCGTCGGCCGACCAGCAGAAGGGCCAGCCGGAATCGCAATGGCACAAGTTCAACGGCACGCGCCAGCTGGACGAAGTGATCCTGCGCAACCTGATCGAGCAGCATTTCCGCTACACCGGTTCGGAGCGCGCCAAGGCGCTGCTGGCCGACTGGACCACGGCGCGCCGCAAGTTCGTCAAGGTCTTCCCGACCGAGTACAAGCGCGCCCTGGGCGAGATGTTCGAAAAGGAACAGGCCGCCCGCGACAGCGATCGCGAAGCGGTAGCCGCCTGACCGGCAGCCACACCACGAGAGGCGCCGCGGCTACGCCTGCGGCGCCAACAAGATACTGACCCCACGCGAGGCCGGCCCGGCCGCCTCGCGCCAGCAAGACCAAGGATGCAACATGGGTAAGGCGACAGGCTTTCTCGAATTTCCGCGCCAGAACGAAGGCTACGAACCGGTAGTCAAGCGCGTGAAGCACTACAAGGAATTCGTGTTCGCGCTCTCGGACAGCGAAGCGAAGGTCCAGGGTGCCCGCTGCATGGACTGCGGTATCCCGTTCTGCAACAACGGCTGCCCGGTCAACAACATCATTCCCGACTTCAACGACCTGGTGTACCGCCAGGACTGGAAGTCGGCGATCGAAGTGCTGCACCAGACCAACAACTTCCCCGAGTTCACGGGCCGTATCTGCCCGGCACCGTGCGAGGCTGCCTGCACGCTGGGCATCAACGAACTGCCGGTTGGCATCAAGTCGATCGAGCACGCGATCATCGACAAGGCCTGGGAAGAAGGCTGGGTGGCGCCGCAGGTGCCGAAGCACAAGACCGGCAAGACCGTGGCCGTGGTCGGCTCGGGCCCCGCCGGCATGGCAGCCGCGCAGCAACTGGCGCGCGCCGGCCACGACGTGACCGTGTTCGAGAAGAACGACCGCATCGGCGGCCTGCTGCGCTACGGCATCCCCGACTTCAAGATGGAGAAGGACCTGATCGACCGCCGCATCGAGCAGATGCAGGCCGAAGGCGTGACCTTCCGCGCGGGCGTGATGGTGACCGACGGCGCGCTGCCGGCCGGCATCAAGAACTACGCGCGTGAAACCATCTCGGCACAGGCGCTGATGGACCAGTTCGACGCCGTGGTGCTGGCGGGCGGATCGGAAGTGCCGCGCGACCTGCCCGTGCCGGGCCGCGAGCTGGCCGGCGTCCACTACGCGCTGGAATTCCTGATCCCGCAGAACAAGGAAGTGGCCGGCGACGGCGCCAACGACATCCGTGCCGAAGGCAAGCACGTGATCGTGATTGGCGGCGGCGATACGGGTTCGGACTGCGTGGGCACGTCGAACCGCCATGGTGCCGCATCGGTCACGCAGTTCGAACTGCTGCCGCAGCCGCCGGAGGAAGAGAACAAGCCGCTGGTGTGGCCGTACTGGCCGATCAAGCTGCGCACGTCGTCGTCGCATGACGAGGGCTGCTCGCGCGACTGGTCGGTGGCCACCAAGGAACTGATCGGCGAGAACGGCAAGGTCACGGCGCTGAAGGCCTGCCGCGTGGAATGGAAGGACGGCAAGATGCAGGAAGTGCCGGGCAGCGAATTCGTGCTGAAGGCCGACCTGGTGCTGCTGGCCATGGGCTTCACCAACCCGGTGGGCTCGATGCTGGAAGCCTTCGGCGTGGACACTGACGCGCGCAAGAACGCCAAGGCATCGACCGAAGGCGAACGCGCCTACCAGACGAACGTGCCGAAGGTCTTCGCCGCCGGCGACGTGCGCCGCGGCCAGTCGCTGGTGGTCTGGGCCATCCGCGAAGGCCGCCAGGCCGCCCGCTCGGTGGACGCATTCCTGATGGGTCACTCCGAACTGCCGCGCTAAGCCGCTGGTTCCGGCCCTTGCTGGAAAGCACCCCCGCACGCCGGAAGGCTGCGGGGGTTTTTTGTTCTGGCCTGCGGGTTCGGCAAGCTTCGACCTACAGCACACACCCCATCAACACCGCACCCTCGCCATACGCTGCCAGCTTGTCTGCATGGCTGCCGGCTGCCAGCGGTGCGTACCCGAGCCTGCGCCAGTATGCATCGGCTGACTGGACGGCGATGAGGCGCGATGACCGTAGACCGTTCTTCATCGCCACGTTGCGTGCCGCCTCGTGGAGGCGGGCAGCGAGCCCTGCGCCGCGGCCGATCGGTGCCACGGCCATGTCATGAACGAACCACGTGAGCGGCTCGGTTTCGGGCCAGTCGCGGGCAAGCCGGCCGTTCCAGGGTGGCAGCGACCCCTCTGGCCATGCATGGGTGAACAGGTAGGCGGCCAGGGCTGGGGCGGAATGGCCGTTTTGCGATGGCGTGACCAAGGCGGCGACCCAGCAGGTAGCGGGAGACAACGTGAGCCGGCTTTCCAGGGCATCGGCAGACTCGACCAGCGCATCGCCATAGCATTGCGCCTGGATGGCCAGCACGGCGGGCAGGTCGGCCGCACGCATGGGCCGCAGGGTGAATTCAAACATCGGCCGATTATACGGGCGCTCACATTGGGGTCCGCCCGGAGAGCGTTTACGCGGTCTGTGCGCTGCCAGGCAATGTCCTTACAATTTTCTCAAACTAGATAAAAAGAGACTGCCTCGAAATCCCTTTCAGCCGATTTGGCGCCGTAACGGTGGGTACGGCCCGGAGGAAATTGATGCCCGAAGTACGCAATTGCATGCGGCTTTGGCGAGGTATAGCGAAGTTGCCAATACTCGCTGCAAGATGGACGGGGTGTGTGGTTGCCGTTGCGCTATGCACGGCGACGGCCCTCGCTCAGCCTCCCGCGGTCGCCCAGCTTGCCAGCATCCCGTCTGCCGCGCGCGCGGAATCGCCGGCCCGTCAGGTCTCGTTCCCGGCCCGGCCGCTGCGCATGATCGTGCCGTTTCCGGCCGGTGGCGTTGCCGATGCCGTTGCGCGACTGCTGGCGGAACGGTTATCCCAGCGGCTTGGCGTGCCCGTCGAGGTGGACAATCGCCCGGGCGCGGCCGGCACCATGGCCGGCGACCTCGTGGCCAAGGCCAGTTCCGACGGCCACACGCTGCTGTTCCATCAGGCCAACATGCTGATCCAGCCCGGACTGGAACCGGTGCCCTATGACGTGATGCGCGATTTCACCCCCGTCGCGCGGGTGGCCGCTACGCCGGTGTTCCTGGTGATCGATGGTCATTTGCCGATGACGACACCCCAGCAGTGGGTCACGGCCGTGCGGTCGAACCCGGCGTCGTACAACTACGGCTATGGCCAGCCGGGCAGCCCGTCGCATCTATATGCCGAATATGCGGTGCGGGGTATGCCAACCAGCGTGCCGCTGGTGATGGCCAAGGGCGAAAGCGCAGTGGTGCAGGAAATGCTCGCCGGCCGGATCAGCGCCTGTTTCTGTTCCTGGGCCGCGGTGCAGACCCATGTGCGCTCGGGTGCGCTGCGGATCCTGGGCGTGACCGGGCCGGTGCGTTCGCCGCTGTCGCCCCAGGTGCCGACGCTGCAGGAGACCGGCATGGAGGGCTACGGGGCGCTGGCCTGGTATGGCGTGATGGCCCCGGCCAAGACGCCCCGGGCAATCGTGGCGCGACTGGCCACCGAACTGGACAGTGTGACCAGCGAGCGCGGCGTGCAGGCCCAGTTGATGGCCGCCGGCCTCACGCCCGTTCGCGATTCCCCCGACGCCTTTGCCACCGCCATCCGCTCGGAATCTGTGCAATGGCAGGCCATTCTGCGCCAGGCGGGACCGCGCGCCGAACCCTGAGTGTGATCTAGTGAGTATGTGTATTAAGCCGGCGCCACACCAATGCGTCGCGATTGTTGTCGGTCATGCAATGGTGAGATCACCACACGGGACGGCGACCGATAGGTAGTAGCCCTTATAATGGCGGCCTGTCCAAATCCGGTGACATTGTGACCGCTACCGTGCCGAACCCGTCTGGCCAGGCTTTTACAGGCCCCAACGTCGTCGAACTCGCGGATGTCGATTTTGCATACGCGGCCGGCGACAAGCCCATCCTATCCGGCCTTTCCATGCGCTTTCCGCGCGGGAAAGTGGTGGCCGTCATGGGCGGTTCGGGCTGTGGCAAGACCACGGTGATGCGGCTGGTGGGCGGCATGGTGCGCCCGCAGCGCGGCCGCGTGACATTCAACGGCGCCGACATCGACGCCATGGACCAGGCCGCGCTCTACGCGGTGCGCCGCCAGATGGGCATGCTGTTCCAGTTTGGCGCGCTCTTCACTGACCTGTCGGTATTCGACAATGTCGCATTTCCGCTACGCGAGCACACCGACCTGCCTGAATCGATGATCCGGGATCTGGTGCTGATGAAGCTCAACGCGGTGGGGCTGCGCGGGGCACGGGACCTGATGCCGGCGCAGATCTCGGGCGGCATGGCGCGGCGCGTGGCGCTGGCGCGGGCCATTGCGCTGGACCCGGCCCTGCTGATGTACGACGAGCCGTTCGCCGGCCTGGATCCGATCTCGCTCGGCCTCACGGCCAACCTGATCCGCGACCTCAACGACGCGCTGGGTGCCAGCACCATCATCGTCTCGCACGACGTGCAGGAAACCTTCCAGATCGCCGATTACGTGTATTTCATTGCGAACGGCAGGATTGCCGCCGAAGGGGCGCCCGACGACCTGCGGGCGTCCAGCGACCCGTTCGTGCGCCAGTTCGTGCACGCCGAGGCCGACGGCCCGGTGCCTTTCCACTACGCCGGCCCCACGCTGGCCGAAGATTTCCTGGCCGGAGGCGCGCGTTGACCGGCTTCTTCACTACCATCGGCGCGGCGGTGCGCCAGTTCGTGGGCGGCCTGGGCCGTGCCACGCGCATGTTCCTGGCCGTGCTGGCGCTGTCGCCGGCGCTGCTGCGCCGGTTCCGGCTGATCTCGGACCAGGTGTTCTTCGTCGGGAACCTGTCGCTGGTGATCATCGCCGTGTCGGGCCTGTTCGTCGGCTTCGTGCTCGGCCTGCAGGGCTACTACACGCTGAACCGCTATGGGTCCGAGCAGGCGCTGGGCCTGCTGGTGGCGCTGTCGCTGGTGCGCGAACTGGGGCCGGTGGTGTCGGCGCTGCTGTTCGCGGGCCGCGCCGGCACGTCGCTGACCGCTGAAATCGGACTGATGAAGGCCGGCGAGCAGCTGACCGCCATGGAAATGATGGCCGTCAACCCCTTGCAGCGCGTGATCGCGCCCCGATTCTGGGCCGGTGTCATCGCCATGCCGATCCTGGCGGCGATCTTCAGCGCGGTGGGCATCCTGGGCGGTTACCTGGTTGGCGTGCAGCTGATCGGCGTGGATGCCGGCGCGTTCTGGTCGCAGATGCAAGGCGGCGTGGACGTGCGTGCCGACGTGCTGAACGGCGTGATCAAAAGCTTCACTTTTGGCATTGCGGTGACGTTCATCGCGCTGTACCAGGGGTTCGAGGCGAACCCGACGCCCGAAGGCGTTTCACGCGCCACCACGCGGACCGTGGTGATGGCGTCGCTGGCCGTGCTCGGCCTGGATTTCCTGCTGACCGCGCTGATGTTCAGCTGACAAGCATTCGACAAGAGACTCGCATGAAGAAAAATTCGCTCGACTACTGGGTGGGGTTGTTCGTGGTGGTGGGCTTCGCCGCCCTGCTGTTCCTGGCGCTGAAGGCCGGCAACATGAGCAGCCTGTCGTTCCAGGACACCTACGCGGTGACCGCGCAGTTCGACAATATCGGCGGACTGAAGCCGCGTGCGCCCGTGAAAAGTGCCGGCGTCGTGGTGGGCCGCGTGGCGTCGATCAACTTCGACGACAAGCAATACCAGGCCACGGTGACGATGAATCTGGATAAACGGTACGAGTTCCCGCGCGACACGTCGGCCAAGATCCTGACGTCGGGACTGCTTGGCGAGCAGTACATCGGGCTGGAAGCCGGCGGCGACGACAAGATGCTGGCCCAGGGCAGCAAGATCACGATGACGCAGTCGGCCGTGGTGCTGGAAAACCTGATTGGTCAGTTCCTGTACAACAAGGCGGCCGATGCCGGCGCCGGCGGCGGCAACAGCGGCAACGGCAACGCGTCCGCCCCGGCCCCGTCTCCTTCCCCTTCTTCGTCGAATGCGTCCGGCTCGGGTGCGGCGGCCTTGCCGGCCGCGCCGGGAATGGGCGGTAGCAAATGAGCACTTTTCATCGCCTGACCGCGGTTTCGCTGGTCGCGCTGGCCCTGGCCGGCTGCGCCACCGGACCCAACGCCAATCCGGCAGACCCGCTGGAGCCGTTCAACCGTGGCGTTTCCACGTTCAATGACAATCTCGACAAGTACGCGCTGAAGCCGGTGGCCGAGGGCTACCAGGACTACATCCCGTCGCCGGTGCGCACGGCGGTGGGCAACTTCTTCTCGAACGTCAGCGATGTCTACTCGGCGGCCAACAACCTGCTGCAAGGCAAGCCGTCGCGGGCAGCGGAAGACACGATGCGCGTGGCCATCAACAGCGTGCTTGGCCTGGGCGGCCTGATCGATATCGCCACGCCGGCCGGGCTGCCGAAGTACAAGGAAGACTTCGGCCAGACCATGGGCGTGTGGGGCGTGCCGCCGGGCCCGTACCTGGTGCTGCCGCTGTTCGGACCGAGCAGCGTGCGTGACGGCACCGGCATGGTGGTGGACCGCTTCATGGACCCGACCACCTATATTTCGCCGTGGTACGCGAGCCTGTCGGTGTCCACCGTGCGCGTGGTCGACGGGCGGGCCCAGCTACTGGGTGCCACCAGCCTGATCGAGGCGGCCGCGCTGGACAAGTACGCGTTCCTGCGCGATTCATACCTGCAGCGACGCGAATACCTGATCCACGACGGCAATCCGCCGTCGCAGGACGACGAGGACGCGCCGCAGCAACCCCAGCAGAAGGCGCCGCAGGATCAGGATGGCGGCAAGCCCGCGCCGGTCGGATCCGATACCAAAGAGGGCTGATGCGCCGTGGGCAGCCCGCAAGGTCTGCCCCGCCAGCCTAGTCACGACAATGCCTGGCCGCGCCTGTGAGCGCGCTGTGAGGCCTGAAACAAAGTGTATGAAAGTGGCGTTTAATGCATGTACGGGTACCATGCCCGGCTGACGCCTGTGTTTCAATGATTTCCGATGGCGGTGCGTTGTTGCCCTGTCGGATGGGCGCGAACCTGCCGATACCCTGCAGGTGACGTCCCCGGAAAGAAAGGAAAAAATTCACATGATCAAGCGACTGCTGCTTCCCTTCCTCACTGTTGTTGCCTTTGCCGGCGCCGGCGCCGCGCAGGCGCAGCAGGCCGACGCCTCGACGCCGGACGGCCTGGTCAAGGGCGTGGTGAACGACGTGATGTCCACCGTGCAGTCCGACAAGGACATGCAGGCCGGCAATATCGGCAAGATCACCCAGCTCGTCGAGCAGAAGATCCTGCCGCACGCCAACTTCACGCGCACCACGCAGATCGCCATGGGCCGCAACTGGTCGAAGGCCACGCCGGAACAGCAGAAGGTGATTACCGACGAGTTCAAGACGCTGCTGATCCGTACCTACGCGGGCGCCATTGCCCAGATCCGCGACCAGAAGGTGCAGTTCCGTCCCTATCGCGGCACGGCTGACGACACCGACGCCACGATCCGCACCCAGGTCATCAACAAGGGCGAGCCGATCCAGATGGACTATCGCCTGGAAAAGACGCCCGAGGGCTGGAAGGTCTATGACATCAACGTGCTGGGCGCCTGGCTGACCGAGGCGTACAAGGGCAGCTTCAACACCATCGCCAACCAGCAGGGTGTGGACGGCGTCATCAAGACGCTGCAGGACCGCAACCGCCAACTGGCCAACGCCAAGAGCTGAGCGGCCGATCGGCGCGATTCTGGTTGCGCCGCAGCACGGCGCGGCCAAACTGGTCTACAATGGCCAGACGCTCCCGCCTCCGGGCGGGAGTTTTCATTTCGATAAGCCCGTTTCACGTTTCCAGCATCCATTCATGCCTGCCCTTGGCTCCTCGCTGACCAACCGCAACGCCGCCATCGTGCTGCGTGACGGCCTGTCGCGCGTGCAGCAGGGCGACGTGACGGTGGATTGCAGCGCGCTGACGCAGGTGGATTCCTCCGCCGTCGCCGTGCTGCTGGCCTGGCAGCGGGCTGCCGCCGAGCGCGGCCAGTCGCTGGCTATTGCCGGTGCGTCGCCGCAGTTGCGTTCGCTGGCCACCCTCTATGGGGTCGAAGGCCTGCTGGGCCTGGCTACCGCCACGGCTACCCACCCGGAACACCACCACCACCGACATTGAACCGGCATCCGTCGCCGCGCGCGCCATTGCGTGCGGCCATGCGATGCCACGGCGTCGGGCCGAGGGCCTGGCGCCGCGCCGGGCAGAGCGGGGGAACCCCCTCATCCCCTATAATTCCGGGTTGTTCGTCCCCAAGTCGCCCCCAAGTGCCCTGACACGATCCACAGGTGCTGCGCGGCTAACCTCAGGGGCGCCCCCCAAATCCAGGTAAGGCTGACCGCCAAGCGGCCCCATCCCAAGACATTCGGCCATGAAAGCCATCGAAATTACCGATGTCCGCAAGCGTTACCGCAACCTGCAGGCGCTCAAGGGTGTCAGTTTCAGCGTCGAGCGCGGCGAATTCTTCGGCCTGCTCGGCCCCAACGGCGCGGGCAAGACCACGCTGATTTCCATTCTGGCCGGTCTGAACCGCGCCGATTCGGGTACGGTCAGCGTGCTCGGCCACGATGTGGTGGACGACTACCGCATGGCGCGCCGCATGCTGGGCGTGGTGCCCCAGGAGCTGGTTTTCGATCCGTTCTTCACGGTGCGCGAGACGCTGCGGCTGCAGTCGGGCTATTTCGGCCTGCCGCGCAACGACGACTGGATCGACGAGATCATGGCCAACCTCGATCTCACCAACAAGGCCGACAGCAACATGCGCCAGCTGTCGGGCGGCATGAAGCGCCGCGTACTGGTGGCCCAGGCGCTGGTGCACCGTCCGCCCGTGATCGTGCTGGACGAACCCACCGCCGGCGTGGACGTGGAGCTGCGCCAGACCCTGTGGAAATTCATTTCGCGCCTGAACCGCGAAGGCCACACGATCATCCTGACCACCCACTACCTGGAAGAAGCCGAGGCACTCTGCGACCGCATCGCCATGCTCAAGTTCGGCGAGGTGGTGGCGCTGGACCGCACCAGCAGCCTGCTCAACCAGTTTGCGGGCCTGCAACTGGTTCTGACCCTGTCGAAGGGTACCCTGCCGGCCGAGCTCGACGCACTGCGCACGCCGGGCAATCCGGGCGAGCGCGCGCATCGCCTGCGGCTGTCGGGCTACGAGGCTGTGGAGCCCATCCTGGCCGCGCTGCGCGCAGCCGGTTGTGAAATCGAAGACATGGAAATCAGCAAGGCCGACCTGGAGGACGTGTTCGTGCAGATCATGCGCCGCGAGGGCGAGATGCCCGGCAGCACGCCGAACGCCGCCATGGAGGCCGCGGCATGAAGAATCCCGTCGAGGTCAATGTGGCCCAGCGCGAGGAACAGCGTCTGGCATCGATGAAAGTCGGCGGCCTGATCGGCTTCCGCACGCTGCTCTACAAGGAAGTGCTGCGCTTCTGGAAGGTATCGTTCCAGACCGTGGCCGCGCCGGTGCTGACCGCCGTGCTGTACCTGCTGATCTTCGGCCATGTGCTCGAAGACCGCGTGCGCGTCTATGACCAGATCAGCTATACCGCTTTCCTGGTGCCAGGCCTGGTGATGATGAGCGTGCTGCAGAACGCGTTCGCCAACAGTTCGTCATCGCTGATCCAGTCCAAGATCACCGGCAACCTGGTGTTCATCCTGCTGCCGCCGCTGTCGCACTGGGAGATGTTCGGCGCCTATGTGGCGGCGTCGATCATCCGCGGGCTATGCGTGGGCCTGGGCGTGCTGCTGGTGACGGCATGGTTTGCGCACCTGCATTTCGCGCATCCGCTGTGGATCCTGGTGTTCGGGCTGGCCGGCGCGGGCATCCTGGGCACGCTGGGCCTGATCGCCGGCATCTGGGCCGAGAAGTTTGACCAACTGGCCGCGTTCCAGAACTTTCTGATCATGCCGGCCACGTTCCTGTCCGGCGTGTTCTATTCGATTCATTCCTTGCCGCCGTTCTGGCAGGCCGTGTCGCACGCCAACCCGTTCTTCTACATGATCGACGGCTTCCGCTTCGGCTTCTTCGGCGTGTCCGACGTGCCGCCGCTGCACAGCCTGGCCGTGGTGGTCGTGGCATTCGTGGTGCTGGCCGCGCTGGCGCTGCGCCTGCTGCGCAAGGGTTACAAGCTGCGGCACTGATTTGCCGCAAATCACCGAATTCACAGAGACAGACATGCTGCCTACTCCGGAACAAGTCAGGGATTACATTGCCCAAGGATTGCCCTGCGAACATCTGCACGTGGAGGGCGACGGCCAGCACTTCTTCGCCACGATCGTCAGCGGAGAGTTCGAGGGCAAGCGCCTGATCCAGCGGCACCAGCGCGTCTACGCGGCGCTGGGCGACCGCATGCGGGCCGAGATCCATGCGCTGTCGATGAAAACGCTGACGCCGGCCGAATGGCAGGCCGACGGCGCCAAATAAGGCGTCGACACCTCACAAGACAACACACCGGCGGAAGCAACCCCGCCGGCTGACAAGACAGAAACATGGACAAATTCCAGATCCAGGGCAACGGGCCGCTCAAGGGCGAAGTCCGCGTCTCGGGCGCCAAGAACGCCGCGCTGCCCATCCTGTGCGCCGGCCTGCTGACCGCCGACACCGTATCGCTCTCCAACGTGCCCGACCTGCAGGACACGCGCACCATGCTCAAGCTGCTGCGCCAGATGGGCATGCAGGCCGACATGGTCGATGGCGTGGCCACGCTGAACGGCGCCGACATCAATTCGCCGGAAGCTTCCTACGACCTCGTGAAGACCATGCGTGCGTCGATCCTGGTGCTCGGCCCGCTGGTGGCCCGCTTCGGCGAGGCCCGCGTGTCGTTGCCCGGCGGCTGCGGCATTGGCGCACGCCCCGTGGACCAGCACATCAAGGGCCTGCAGGCCATGGGTGCGGAAATCAACATCGAGCACGGCTTCATCCATGCCCGGGCCAGCCGCCTGAAGGGCGCCCGCGTGGTGACGGACATGATTACCGTGACCGGCACCGAGAACCTGCTGATGGCCGCCACGCTGGCCGAAGGCGAGACCGTGCTGGAAAACGCCGCGCGCGAGCCCGAGGTGACCGATCTGGCCGAACTGCTGGTCAAGATGGGCGCGAAGATCGAGGGGATCGGCACCGACCGCCTGATCGTGCAAGGCGTGGACAAACTCCACGGCGCGCAGCACAGCGTGGTGGCCGACCGTATCGAAGCCGGCACGTTCCTGTGCGCGGCCGCCGCGTCGCTGGGCGACATCGTCGTGCGCGACATCCCGCCGCTGATCCTGGACGCCGTGCTGGTCAAGCTGCGCGAGACCGGCGCCACGGTGGAGACCGGCGACGACTGGATCCGCCTGGCCATGCCGCAACGCCCGCAGGCCGTGAGCTTCCGGACGTCGGAATACCCGGCCTTCCCGACCGACATGCAGGCCCAGTTCATGGCCCTGAACGCGGTGGCCGACGGCACGGCGCGCATCACCGAGACGATCTTCGAAAACCGCTTCATGCACGTGCAGGAGCTGAACCGTCTGGGCGCGAACATCACGGCCGAGGGCAACACCGCGGTGGTGACCGGCGTGCCGCGCCTGTCGGGGGCCAACGTGATGGCCACCGACCTGCGCGCGTCGGCCAGTCTCGTCATTGCCGGCCTGGTGGCCGATGGCGAAACGACGATCGACCGGATCTACCATCTGGATCGCGGCTACGACCGCATGGAAGACAAGCTGTCGGCCGTCGGCGCGAAGATCCGCCGGATCGCCTGAGCCAGAAGCCGCCGCCCCAAGCCGCCCCGAACCTAGAAGAACTGACGATGAGTCCCGCTTTCAACGCCTCGCCCAACCAGCTGACGCTGGCACTGTCCAAGGGCCGCATCTTTACCGAAACGCTGCCGCTGCTGGCCGCGGCCGGCATTCAGGTGACCGAGGACCCCGAGACCTCGCGCAAGCTGATCCTGCCGACGTCGGACCCGGCCGTGCGCGTGATCATCGTGCGTGCGTCGGACGTGCCGACCTATGTGCAGTATGGCGCGGCCGACTTCGGCGTGGCCGGCAAGGACGTGCTGATGGAGCACGGCATGACCGGCCTGTACGCGCCGATCGACCTGAACATCGCGCGCTGCCGCATGTCGGTGGCCGTGCCGGCCGGGTTCGACTACGCCAACGCGGTGCGACAGGGTGCGCGCCTGGCCGTGGCCACCAAGTACGTGCAGACCGCACGCGAGCACTTCGCCAAGAAGGGCGTGCACGTGGACCTGATCAAGCTGTACGGATCGATGGAGCTGGGCCCGCTGGTGGGACTGTCCGATGCCATCGTCGACCTGGTCAGCACCGGCGGCACGCTGCGTGCGAACAACCTGGTCGAAGTGGAAGAGATCGTGCAGATCTCGTCGCGCCTGGTGGTCAACCAGGCGGCGCTGAAGCTCAAACGGGAACGGCTGACGCCGATTCTGGAAGCATTCGAACGGGCCTCGGCGGCGCTCGCCTGAGGCACGCACAAGTTGAACCCGACCGGGAATCCGTCAGGGATTCCTCGAGGACAAGCAGTCATGAACGAAACCGATATGGAAAACCTGTCGATCCGCCGGCTCGACTCGACCGAGCCCGGTTTTGCCGATGCCCTGCGCCAGGTGCTGGCGTTCGAGGCGTCGGAAGACGAGGCCATCGATCGCGCCGCTGCCGATATCCTGGCCGATGTGCGCCGCCGTGGCGATGAGGCCGTGCTCGAATACACGCGCCGTTTCGACCGCGTGGAGGCCGCCTCGATGGGCGCGCTGGAGTTGTCGCAATCCCAGCTGGAGGCGGCGCTGGAAGACCTGGAGCCCAAGCGCCGCGCCGCGCTGGAGGCTGCCGCCGCCCGCGTGCGCGCCTACCACGAGAAGCAGAAGATCGAATGCGGCAGCCATAGCTGGGAATACACCGAGGCCGACGGCACGATGCTGGGCCAGAAGGTGACCCCGCTGGACCGCGTGGGCCTGTACGTGCCCGGCGGCAAGGCCGCGTATCCGTCGTCGGTGCTGATGAACGCGATCCCCGCGCGCGTGGCCGGCGTCAAGGAAGTGATCATGGTCGTGCCCACGCCTGGTGGCGTGCGCAACGAACTGGTGCTGGCCGCCGCGCAGATCGCCGGCGTGGACCGCGTGTTCACGATCGGCGGGGCGCAGGCCGTTGGCGCGCTGGCGTTCGGTACTGCCACGCTGCCGCAGGTCGACAAGATCGTCGGCCCGGGCAATGCCTATGTGGCCGCCGCCAAGCGCCGCGTGTTCGGCACGGTCGGCATCGACATGATCGCCGGCCCGTCGGAGATCCTGGTGATCTGCGACGGCACGACCGATCCGGACTGGGTGGCCATGGACCTGTTCTCGCAGGCCGAGCACGACGAGCTGGCGCAGTCGATCCTGCTGTGCCCGGACGAGGCCTACCTGAACCGCGTGGAAGAATGCATCCAGCGCCAGCTGCCGACGATGCCGCGCCGCGAGGTGATCGCCGCCTCGCTGGCCGGACGCGGTGCGCTGGTCAAGGTGCGCGACATGGAAGAAGCCTGCGAGATCGCCAACGCCATCGCGCCGGAGCACCTGGAGATTTCCGCCGAGAATCCGCGGCAGTGGAGCGAGAAGATCCGCCACGCGGGCGCCATCTTCCTGGGCCGCTATACCAGCGAGTCGCTGGGCGACTACTGCGCGGGCCCGAACCACGTGCTGCCCACCTCGCGCACCGCGCGCTTCTCATCGCCGCTGGGCGTGTACGACTTCCAGAAGCGTTCGAGCCTGATCGAGGTCAGCGAGGGCGGGGCGCAGATGCTGGGCCAGATCGCCGCCGAACTGGCCTATGGCGAGGGGCTGCAGGCCCACGCGCGCAGCGCCGAGTACCGATTCAAGCGTTAAGAAATACCTGAAAAGCACGAAACCAGCACGAAACCATAGGACCATCATGTCAGCCGTAGACCCATCCCTGATCGAACGCATCATCCGTGACGACGTGCGCGCCATGGGCGCTTACCATGTCGCCGACTCGCACGGACTGGTGAAGCTCGACGCGATGGAGAATCCGTACCGGCTGCCGCCCGACCTGCGCGCGCAACTGGCCGCGCGGCTGGGCGAGGTGGCCCTGAACCGCTACCCGGTGCCGAGCAGCGAGGCACTGCGCGCGCAGCTCAAGTCGGTCATGAAGGTGCCGGCCGGGATGGACGTGATGCTGGGCAACGGTTCGGACGAACTGATCAGCATCATTTCGCTGGCCGCATCGAAGCCGGGCGCCAAGGTGCTGGCGCCGGTGCCGGGCTTCGTCATGTATGCGATGTCGGCCCAGTTTGCGGGCCTCGGGTTTGTCGGCGTGCCGCTGCGCGCGGATTTCACGCTGGACCGCGCCGCCATGCTGGCCGCGATGGCCGAGCACAAGCCCGCCATCATCTATCTGGCCTACCCGAACAACCCTACCGGCAACCTGTTCGATGCCGCCGACATGGAAGCGATCGTGCGCGCCGCGCAGGGCGAGGTGTGCCAGAGCCTGGTGGTGGTGGACGAGGCCTACCAGCCGTTCGCGCAGGAAAGCTGGATGCCGCGCCTGACCGGGTTCGGCAACCTGCTGGTGATGCGCACGGTGTCGAAGCTGGGCCTCGCCGGTATCCGCCTGGGTTACATGGCGGGGTCGCCGGAATGGCTGTCGCAACTGGACAAGGTGCGGCCGCCGTACAACGTCAACGTACTGACCGAAGCCACCGCGCTGTTCGCGCTGGAACATGTGGATGTGCTGGATGACCAGGCCGCGCAGCTGCGGGCCGAGCGCGCGAAGCTGGCCGACGCCATGGCAGCCATCCCGGGCGTGACGGTCTACCCGAGCGCCGCCAACTTCCTGCTGGTGCGCGTGCCGGATGCGGCACAGACGTTCGAGCGCGTGCTGGCGCGGAAGGTATTGATCAAGAACGTGAGTAAAATGCACGCATTGCTGGCCAACTGTCTGCGCGTGACGGTCAGCACCCCCGAAGAAAACGCGCAGTTTCTTGAGGCATTCCGTGCCTCATTGCAGGATTAACCCCACCATGCGTGTTGCAGAGGTCACCCGCAATACCTCGGAAACGCAGATCCGCGTTTCGCTGAACCTTGATGGCACCGGCCGCCAGAAGCTGGCTTCCGGCGTGCCGTTCCTCGACCACATGCTGGACCAGATTGCCCGGCATGGCATGTTCGACCTGGAGGTCGAGGCCACGGGCGACACCCATATCGACGATCACCATACGGTGGAGGACGTCGGCATTACGCTGGGCCAGGCCGTGGCGCGCGCCATCGGCGACAAGAAGGGCATCACCCGCTACGGCCACAGCTACGTGCCGCTGGACGAATGCCTGTCGCGCGTGGTGATCGACTTCTCGGGCCGTCCGGGGCTGGAATTCCACGTGCCGTTCACGCGCGCCCGGGTGGGCAGCTTCGACGTCGACCTGACGATCGAGTTCTTCCGCGGCTTCGTCAACCACGCCGGAGTGACGCTCCATATCGACAACCTGCGCGGCATCAACGCCCACCACCAGTGCGAAACGGTATTCAAGGCCTTTGGCCGTGCGTTGCGCATGGCGGTGGAGCTGGATCCGCGTGCGGCCAACCAGATTCCATCGACCAAGGGTACGCTCTGACCCATACTGGTGTCTGACCTGAAACACTGACCTGCGCCCCCATATAGCAGGCGAGCCGGCTGGTTGCGGCGACGCTGACAACCCCGACACACCCGCATCCGATGGATACGCTCAAGTCTTTCATCTCGCTGCTGGCGCTGATCAATCCGATCGGGGCGATCCCGTTCTTCATCAGCCTGACCAGCCAGCAGACCGAGACGGAGAAGCTGAAGACGATCAAGACGGCGTCGATTGCCGTGGCGATCGTGGTGGGCCTGTCGGCGTTGCTGGGCCAGCAGATCATCGAGTTCTTCAATATCTCGGTGGCGTCGCTGCAGGTGGGCGGCGGGCTGATCATGATCATGATGGCGATGAACATGCTCAACGCCCAGACCGGCCGGACCAAGGCCACGCCCGAGGAAGAGGACGAGGCGGAGGCCAAGACCAGTATCGCGGTGGTGCCGCTGGCGCTGCCGTTGCTGACCGGACCGGGTTCGATCAGCACCGTGATCGTTTATGCGGGCAAGACGCACCACTGGTACGAGCTGCTGATCCTGGTCGGGATCGGCGTACTGCTGGGGCTGGTGGTGTATGGCACATTCCGTGCGGCGGACCCCATCGCACGGGTGGTTGGCAGGACCGGGATCAATATCGGCACGCGCCTGATGGGGTTGATCCTGTCGGCGCTGGCCGTTGAATTCATTGTGGACGGGCTGAAGACATTGTTGCCTGTTTTGAAATCATGACTACCATAGCAATTGTGGATTACGGCATGGGCAACCTGCGCTCGGTGGCGCAGGCTCTGCGTGCCGCGGCACCGGAAGCGGACGTGCAGGTTGTGGACCGCCCCGAGGCGATCCGCGCGGCCGACCGCGTGGTGCTGCCGGGGCAGGGTGCGATGCCCGACTGCATGGGCGCCCTGGGGGATTCGGGGCTGCAGCAGGCCGTGCTGGAAGCCGCGGCGTCGAAGCCGATGCTGGGTGTGTGCGTTGGCGAACAGATGCTGTTCGAACGCAGCAGTGAAGCCAGGTCGGGGGCGGCCAGCACTCCGGCCCTGGGCCTGATGCCGGGCGAGGTGATCCGCTTTGAACTGGAAGGGATGACGCAGCCGGATGGCTCGCGTTTCAAGGTGCCGCAGATGGGCTGGAACCGCGTGCGGCAGGCACTGGCCCATCCGATGTGGCAGGGCATCCCGGACAACAGCTGGTTTTACTTCGTGCACAGCTATTATGTGCAGGCGCAGGAGCCGGCGCATATTGCCGGCGAGACGGACTATGGCGTCGTGTTTACCAGTGCGGTGGCACGCGATAATATTTTCGCCACGCAGTTCCACCCGGAGAAGAGCGCCGCGATGGGTTTGCAGCTATACCGGAATTTCGTGCACTGGAATCCGTAAAGCGTCAGAAGCACCTGTTACCAGAAGCGCCACAAGATCAACAGCGATACCTGTCGTTCAGAGCCACCGACCCAGACTGCATCCACTGCAAAACTGACATGACCTGAGCGCCCGCGCAGCCGCGCTGGCATCGCTGCCCTTTTCCTTTTACACAACCACCACGCTCGTTACGCTATGTTGCTCATTCCGGCCATCGACCTGAAGGACGGTCAGTGTGTACGCCTCAAACAAGGCGATATGGACCAGGCTACCGTCTTTTCCGAAGATCCCGCCGCCATGGCACGTCACTGGGTGAACCAGGGCGCGCGTCGCCTGCATCTGGTCGACCTGAACGGCGCCTTTGTTGGGAAGCCCCGCAACGAGGCCGCCATCAAGGCCATCATCGCGGAGGTCGGCGACGAGATTCCCGTGCAGCTCGGCGGGGGCATCCGCGACCTGAACACGATCGAGCGCTGGCTCGACGACGGCCTGTCGTACGTGATCATCGGCACCGCCGCCGTGAAGAGCCCCGGATTCCTGAAGGACGCCTGCTCGGCGTTCGGCGGCCACATCATCGTCGGGCTCGACGCCAAGGACGGCAAGGTGGCCACCGATGGCTGGAGCAAGCTGACCGGCCATGAAGTGGCGGATCTGGCACGCAAGTACGAGGACTACGGCGTGGAAGCCATCATCTACACCGATATCGGCCGCGACGGCATGCTGCAGGGCATCAACATCGATGCCACGGTCAAGCTGGCCCAGTCGATGTCGATCCCGGTGATCGCCAGCGGCGGCCTGTCGAACATGGCCGACATCGACCAGCTCTGCGCCGTGGAACACGAAGGCGTGGAAGGCGTGATCTGCGGGCGCGCCATCTATTCCGGCGACCTGGTCTTCGCTGACGCCCAGGCGCACGCGGACAAGCTGACGGCTGAGTAACTGACGGCCGAATCTCGCCGCCAGGCAGGACGCCATAACCAGCCGTGCCCCGGGCGGGCGCGGCAGGCAAGGAATCACATGCTAGCCAAACGTATCATCCCCTGCCTCGACGTGACCAACGGGCGGGTGGTCAAGGGTGTCAACTTCGTCGAACTGCGCGATGCGGGCGACCCTGTTGAAATCGCTCGCCGCTACGACGAGCAGGGTGCCGACGAAATCACATTTCTCGACATCACCGCGACCAGCGACGGCCGCGACCTGATCCTTCATATCATCGAGGCCGTGGCTTCGCAGGTGTTCATCCCGCTGACCGTTGGCGGCGGCGTGCGCGCCGTCGAAGACGTGCGCAGGCTGCTCAATGCCGGGGCGGACAAGATCAGCGTGAATTCGTCCGCCATCGCCAACCCGCAACTGGTTTCAGACGCGACTGGCAAGTACGGCTCGCAGTGCATCGTGGTGGCCATCGATGCCAAGCGCAGTTCGGCACCGGGCGAACCGGCCCGCTGGGAAGTGTTTACCCACGGCGGACGCAAGGCGACCGGCCTGGACGCCGTGGAGTGGGCCCGCGAGATGGCGCGCCGCGGCGCCGGAGAAATCCTGCTGACCAGCATGGACCGTGATGGCACCAAGAGCGGATTCGACCTGGAACTGACGCGCGCGGTCAGCGACGCCGTGCCCGTACCCGTTATTGCATCAGGTGGCGTGGGCGGCCTGCAGGATCTGGCCGACGGCATCAAGCTGGGTCACGCCGATGCGGTGCTGGCCGCCAGCATCTTCCACTACGGGCAGCACACCGTTGGCGAAGCAAAGGCATTCATGGCCCGCGAGGGCATCCCCGTCCGGATCTGATCATGGCAAAGAAGTGGTTGAACAAGGTGAAGTGGGACGACAACGGCCTGGTGCCGGTGATCGTCCAGGAGACGGGCTCCAATGACGTGCTGATGTTCGCGTTCATGAACCGCGAGGCGCTGCAGCGCACGGTTGAGCTGGGCGAGGCCGTGTTCTGGTCGCGTTCGCGCAAGCGCCTCTGGCACAAGGGCGAGGAGTCCGGCCACGTGCAGAAGGTGCACGAAATCCGGCTGGATTGCGACGAGGACGTCGTGCTGCTGAAGGTCACCCAGATCGACAGCATTGCCTGCCATACCGGCCGGCACTCGTGTTTCTTCCAGAAGTTCGAAGGCGACGTCGAGTCGGGCGACTGGCATACCGTCGAACCGGTGCTCAAGGACCCGTCGACGATCTACGCGGCCAAGCCATGAGCCAGGACACGCAAACGACTGGCCTGGCCGACTCGGCAGACGTGCTGGCCCGTGTGGCCGCCACGCTGGAATCGCGCAAGCCCGAAAACGGCGGCGACCCCGACAAATCCTATGTGGCCAGGCTGTTCAGGAAGGGCGACGACGCCATCCTGAAGAAGATTGGCGAGGAAGCCACCGAGACCGTGATGGCGGCCAAGGACGCCCGCGCGGCCGGCCTCGGCGATGAAGCGGTGGGCAAGGTGGTGTACGAAGTGGCCGATCTGTGGTTCCACACGATGGTGCTGCTCTCGCATATCGGCGCCACGCCGGCTGATGTGGTCAACGAACTGGCGCGCCGCGAGGGGCTGTCGGGGCTGGTCGAGAAAGCCAGTCGCAAGGAGTAGCATTGAGCCTACGGCCGCTCCGGAAATTTCCGGGCCCGGCATAACGCGGTGCAACGCTGGAGGGCACGATGGCGACGGACTACACCACGCAGGTGACGACAACCGCTGATGCGGACAAGCTCGACGGATTGCGCAAGCTGACGCACATCCTTTACGCGCTGTATGCAATTCACTGGTTCACGGGCGGCATCACGGCGCTGATCGCGATCATCGTCAACTACGTAAAGCGGGACGACACCCGGGGAACGGTTTATGCCACGCACTTCGCGTGGCAGATTCGCACTTTCTGGTGGTCGATCGTCTGGTACGTGGTGGGCGGCATCATGTTCGCGACAGTGTTGCTGCTCCCGGTGGCAATCGCCGTTTTCTGCATTTTGTCACTGTGGATACTGTATCGTATCGTCAAGGGCTGGCTGTACCTGAACGACCGCAGGCCAATGTATCCGGGCGAGTCGTTCTGAGGCCGGACCGCAGGATCACGATAAAGTGGCAGCGGGACGGCACAATTTCGTGCAGTGTGCTGACAGGCTGCAACAAGAACTTCATGAAATCCCAGGACAATTGCATTTTCTGCAAGATCGTGGCCGGTCAGATCCCGTCCAGCAAGCTGTACGAGGACGACGATATGCTGGCGTTTCACGATATCCATCCCAAAGCGCCGGTACACTTTCTGGTAATTCCGAAATCGCATGTCGATTCGCTGGCGGAATGCGGACCCGGCGATGCGGATGTGCTTGCTAGAATAATGCTCAGGGTGCCTGAACTGGCGCGCCTTGCCGGCTGCAACAACGGGTTCCGTACGGTGATCAACACCGGCACGGACGGCGGACAGGAGGTGTTCCATCTCCATCTCCACGTACTCGGCGGCCCGCGCGACCAGTGGAAGTCACCGGCGTTCTGAACGCGAGTTCGGGACAGCCTGGGCATGAGAAAGGGGCTGGGACAGCGATGTCCCGGCCAGATGTTGCGTCGGGTACCGTCGCCCCGACGCGGCCTTTGAAGGACGGAACTACGGGGCCGGGCGATCATATTCCGATGCCCGCGGCTTTATCAGGAGCAAGAAATGGGTTCGTTTAGCATTTGGCACTGGCTGATCGTGCTGGTGATCGTCATGCTCGTCTTCGGTACCAAGAAGCTGCGCAATATCGGCCAGGATCTGGGTGGCGCGGTGAAGGGCTTCAAGGATGGCATGAAGGACGGCAACGCCGAGGAACCTGGCGCCAAGCCAGCCGCGGCCAAGGAACTGCGCGACACCACCACGATCGACGTGGAAGCCAAGGAAAAGCAGCGCCAGGAATAATCCGCCGGCCGATTTTTCCTTGTCAGTCATCCTCCCGGCGGCCGCGCACGGCGCGGCCTGCCTGTCCTGTGTCTCAGTCCCGGTTTTCGCATGATCGATCTCGGCATTTCCAAGCTGGCACTGATCGGCGCCGTGGCGCTGATCGTGATCGGCCCCGAGCGTCTGCCGAAGGTGGCGCGCACGGTCGGCGCCCTGGTCGGTCGCGCACAACGCTATATCAATGACGTAAAGGCCGAGGTCAGCCGCGAGGTGGAACTCGAGGAACTGCGCAAGATGCGCACGGAATTCGAGAACGCCGCGCGCGACGTCGAGCAGACCATCCACAAGGAAGTCAACGAACACACCCAGGCGCTGAACGAGGCACTGGGCGGTGTCGAGGCTTCCGGCACGGCGGAATCCGACGCCAGCGGCGTCAGCGCCGGCTACGTGCCCAGCTGGGACAGCGCGCACAAATCCCATAACGGCCGCAAGAGCTGGCGCGTCAAGCAGGGCGCCCGGCCGATCTGGTTCAAGCGCCAGCAGAACGTGCGCGTGTGGGTGCAATCAGGCGCCGCCCGCGTCAAGCGTCATCGCCCGGCCAGCGGCCGTAACCGTTCCTTCTTCGAGTAAGCATGGCGGGCACCCAAGACCCCAACGACTCCCACGATCCCGACGGCGAGTCCCAGCAAGAGACTTTCATTTCCCACCTGATCGAGTTGCGCGAGCGGCTGGTGAAGGCGGTAGCCGGGGTCATCATCGTCTTTCTCGGCCTGGTCTACTGGGCGGCGGAGATTTTCAACCTGTTCTCCGCACCGCTCACGCAGTCGCTGCCCAAGAACGGCCGCATGATCGTGACCGATGTCACCGGTTCGTTCTTCGTGCCGATGAAGGTCACGATGCTGGTGTCGTTCCTCATCGCGCTGCCGTGGGTGCTCTACCAGATCTGGCGTTTCGTCGCGCCGGGCCTGTACCAGCATGAGAAAAAGCTGATCCTGCCGCTGGTGAGCAGTAGCTACGTGCTGTTCCTGTGCGGCGTGGCCTTCGCGTACTTCCTGGTGTTCCCGACGGTGTTCCACTTCATGGCGCACTACAACGCGCCACTCGGGGCCGAGATGTCGACCGACATCGACAAGTACCTGAGCTTTGCCATGACGACCTTCCTGGCATTCGGCATCACGTTCGAGGTGCCGGTGGTGGTGATCGTGCTGGTGAAGTTTGGCGTGGTGGAACTGGAAAAACTCAAGCAGATCCGCCCGTACGTGATTGTTGGCGCATTCATCATCGCCGCCGTGGTCACGCCGCCTGATGTGATGTCACAACTGTTGCTGGCCGTACCGCTGGTCGCCCTGTACGAACTGGGCCTGCTGATGGCTCGTTTTGTGACAAAACAGCCCCTCGGCGCCTCTGCCGAAGGCGAAGCGCAAGCAGATTGAGTTCCCCGAGAGATGTTAACGGCCTGTATCCCGGTGGGCTGAATGCGCTGTTTTGCACCAAAGTGGTGAAATCCTCCCTGTTTGCTGTTGCTTCGTCACAACAAGACGCGTCGGTAAACCGTGTTTACGGCGAAAAAGACTTCTGACGCGCTGGGGGGGTGACACATAATACGACGCAGACGTGAAGGTTAATGCGTCGCCCAAGCACTTGGGCAACCAAGATTTCCCAATCAGTTGACAAGGAAAGTGTCGATATGAAGATGAAACTGTTTGCAGCTGCCGTTGCCGCTCTGGCCGCCGGCGGTGCCTATGCCCAGTCGAGCGTGACCCTGTACGGTGTGGTTGACGCTGGTATTGAGTACCAGAACCACCAGCCGAACCAACTCGGCCAAACCGGTAGCCACGACGTAGTCCGTCTGAACTCGGGCAACATGTCCGGCAGCCGTTGGGGCCTGCGTGGCGTGGAAGACCTGGGCGGCGGCCTGAAGGGCGTGTTCGTCCTGGAAAGCGGTTTCAGCGTTGACACCGGTACGTCGGGGCAAGGTAACCGCCTGTTCGGTCGCCAAGCCTTCGTTGGTGTGCAAAGCCAGTTCGGCACGCTGACCCTGGGTCGCCACCAAACGCCGTTCTATGACTTCGGTCTGGCCTTCGACCCGATGGCAATCTCGTCGAACTACTCGATCACCTCGCAAGGTACCGAGTTCCAGTCGCGCGCCGACAACTCGATCAAGTACACCGGCACGTTCGGTGGCCTGACCGCCTCGCTGCTGTACAGCCAAGGTTCGAACACCGGCGGCACCGCTTCGACGGTTGGTACGACCCTGTACCAAGGTACCGGTGGCGAATTCCCGGGTTCGTACAAGACGGGCCGTGAGTACAGCGCAAGTCTGATTTACAACGGTGGCCCGTTCTCGATCGGTGCCGTGTTTGACGAAACCAACATCGGCGCGAACCCGTACACGACGGCTCTCGGCGATGCCAAGATTCAACGTGCTTCGGTTGCAGGTACGTACGCATTCGGCCCGGCCAAGGTGTTCGCTGGCTACCGTTACGCTCACGCTCTGAATGGCGCTGTTCTGCCGGGCGGCGTGAACACGCTGAACACCACGGTCGCCAGCGTTTCGAATCTGTACTGGCTGGGTGCTGGCTACCAACTGACGCCGGCTCTGTCGCTGACCGGCGCAGCTTACTACCAGGACTTCCGCAACACCGGTGCTGATCCGTGGAGCTTCGTGGTGTCGACGGACTACGCTTTCTCGAAGCGTACCGACGCATACTTCAACGTTGCCTACGCAAAGAACAAGGACGGCTCGACCCTGGGTCTGTCGGGTACCGGCGCAGCAGGTTCGGGCTTCGGCGCGACCCGCGGCTCGTCGAACCAGTTCGGCGCTGTGGTTGGTGTTCGCCACAAGTTCTAATTTGACGCGGGTGTAAGCCCGCTTCAGATTCGGCTTGATCAAAACGCCGGCATCCGCAAGGATGCCGGCGTTTTGTTATTGGTGTGACGCATAGGGCCGCGCGTCACGGCTCTCGCCTTCCGTACTGGTCCCTGGCTGGCGAGGATGAAATGCGGAGTGGGCCGAAATGGTGACGCGGGACGCCCCGCATCACAAGGGACGCGCTCGGCGTCAGCCGTGGCTGATCGTTCCCGATGGCATTTGTACAGCATTGGGCGGGAGGGAAGATCCGCGCGCAATTCGGTCTCGTGTTGCGTTCCTGTCCTGCGCCGTTGTCGCAGGCCTCCTTCCAGAGGGTGCACAGCTGGTGCGAGGCGAGATCGATTGCCGCGACCGTGGTCGCATCATCGGTTCGCAGCCCATATTGCAGGTCGTATCAATTACCGGCAGGCACCTGCCAGAATACAAAAAAGCCCCGGCCATCACTGGCAGGGGCTTTTGCAATGAAGCTGTAACGCTATGGTTCGGCTGACCGTCAGCCAGCCGAAGGGCGGCTGCGAAGCCGCCTGCAAACCATCACTCTTCCTCGTCCAGCGGCATGGCGCGGCGCGGCGGAGGCGGGCGCTTGCCGATCATCACGGCGAGTTCGGCAGGCTTGCCGCGGCGAATGACCTTCATCTTCACTTCGGCGCCGGGCTTGAGCTGGGCGATGGCATTGAGTAGCGCCGTCGTATCGGAAATCACCTGGTTGTCGACCGATACCAGTACGTCGCCGGGCTTCACGCCGGCCTTGTCGGCCGGGCCGCCCTGGACCACTGCGGCGATCAGCGCGCCTTCCTTCGCGTCCAGGCCAAACGACTCGGCGATCTCCGGGGTCAGGTCCTGGGGCTCCACGCCTATCCAGCCGCGCGTCACGCTGCCGGTCGAAATGATCGACTCCATCACCTGCTTGGCCGTCGAGACGGGGATAGCGAAACCGATACCCAGCGAACCGCCGGAGCGCGAATAGATGGCAGTGTTGATGCCCAGCAGGTTGCCCTGGGCATCCACCAGCGCGCCGCCCGAGTTGCCGGGGTTGATCGCCGCGTCGGTCTGGATGAAGTTCTCGAACGTATTGATGCCCAGGTGGCTGCGTCCCAGCGCCGAGACGATACCCATCGTCACCGTCTGGCCCACGCCGAACGGATTGCCGATGGCCAGCACCACATCGCCCACCTTCACGTTCTCGATGCGCCCCAGCGTAATGGCTGGCAGATCCTTGAGCGTGATCTTGAGGACGGCCAGATCGGTCTCGGGATCGGAGCCCACGACCTTGGCGTTAGCCTTGCGGCCGTCGGTCAGCGCCACCTCGATTTCATCGGCGCCATCCACCACATGGTGGTTGGTTAGAATGTAACCCTCGGCGCTGACGATCACGCCCGAACCCAGGCTGGACACGGGCTCCTGGCGTTCCGGCAGCCGGTCGCCAAAGAAGAACCGGAACCACGGATCTTCCGCCTGCGGATTGGGCGACCGTTTCGTGCCGTTCTTGCTGGTGAAAATGTTGACCACCGCGGGCATGGCTTCCTTGGCGGCATCGCTATAGGAACCCTGGGCTGCGGAGCCAGCCACGCTTGGCACGACTTCCTTCAGTGCCACGATAGGCGACCCCGACTGCACGGCCACCCGACCGCGTTGCAGCCACTCGGGTTTGAGCGTGGCTATCACAAACCACACGGCCAGCACGACCGTGACGGCCTGAGCGAAGAACAGCCAGAATCGGCGCAACATATCGGAGTTTTGACCAGAAAATGAAAACCAAAGAGCTGGAATTGTACTTGAACGACCTGCTGGAAGTTTCCCGCTTCAAGGACTATTGCCCGAATGGGCTCCAAGTGCAAGGTCGCCCGGAAGTCACCCACGTCGTCACTGGCGTCACCGCGAGCCTGGCGCTGATCGACGCGGCCATCGAAGCCGGTGCCGACGCCATCCTGGTGCATCACGGCTACTTCTGGAAGAACGAAGATGCACGTGTCATCGGTCAAAAACACGCACGATTGAAGAAACTGCTGGCGGCCGACATCAACCTGTTGGCGTTCCACCTACCGCTGGATAATCACGCGGAACTGGGCAACAACGCGCAACTGGGCCTGCAACTGGGCATCGCACCCAACGGTCGTTTCAGCGACGACCAACTCGGCTGGACGGGCACGTTGCCACAGCCGATGCCGCTGCACGCCTTCGCCGCCCACGTGGGTGGCGTGCTCGATCGCGAACCGCTCACCCTTGGCGATCCGGATCAGATGGTTCGCAGCGTGGGCTGGTGCACCGGCGGCGCGCAGGGGTATTTCGCGGCGGCCGTCGCGGCGGGCGTCGATGTTTACCTGAGCGGGGAAGTGTCGGAGCCCACCACGCATCTGGCGCGAGAGAGCGGGGTAGCCTATATCGCGGCGGGCCACCACGCCACGGAGCGATATGGCATCCGGGCCGTGGGCGAACATCTGGCGCAACGCTTCGACCTGCGCCACACCTTCATCGATATTCCGAACCCGGTCTGAGCAGCCAGGCCCGGAATTTTCAGCCAGCCAGATCCGGCGCGATCAGGCGCGCGGGGCCTTCAGGCTGTCGCGAATTTCGCGCAGCAGCTTGATGTCCTCGGGCGTTTCGGCCGGCTTCGGGGCTTCCTGCTCCTTCTCGCGCATCTTGTTGAACGCCCGGACCATCAGGAAAATGATGAACGCGAGGATGACAAAGTTGACCACAATGGTCAGGAAATTGCCGTAGGCGAACACCGGCACGCCGGCCTTCTTCAATGCATCGAGGGTGTGCGGCACACCCGGCGGCGGCTCGGCCAGCATGATGAACATGTTGGAAAAATCGAGCTTGCCCAGGACGCGGCCCACCAGCGGCATGATCAGGTCGTTGACGACAGAATCGACGATCTTCCCGAACGCAGCGCCGATGATCACACCCACAGCCAGATCGATCACGTTGCCGCGCATCGCGAAAGTTCGAAACTCGCTCATCATTCCCATCGGTTTTTCTCCAATTTGTTGTTCCAGATTAACGTTTGTATTTGACAAAGCCTGCATCATCGCAACCTCGAGTGCAAGTCTGGATGCCGCATTAGAACGCTCTGTGCTGCGATCCCACATCCGATCCCATGAACGATTATCGGCGCCACGGCTATCAGTAGTTCGCCTATCGTCGCCAGATGTGCCTCAGGTATAATTTTTTGTTGACGCAGGATTCAATTGATGACATCCCCTGGGGTTTGGAATGAGTGACCAGCAAGACGTGAAGAACGTAGACAAAGGTCGCCGCAATTGGTTGATCGCGACATCTGTCGCGGGCGGCGTAGGAGGCGTTGCAGTAGCAGTACCGTTCGTCAGCACCTTTGCCCCGTCGGAAAAGGCCAAGGCCGCCGGGGCGCCCGTCGAAGCCGACGTGGGCGGCCTGAAACCCGGCGAAATGATGACGGTTGAATGGCGCGGCAAACCGGTCTGGATCCTGCGCCGTACCCCCGAAATGCTTGCCTCGCTCAAGAAGACCGACGCAGAGGTCGCGGATCCCGGTTCGGACGTTCCCTTCACCATGAAGACGCCGGACTATTGCAAGAACGAGACCCGCTCGCGCGCCGAACACAAGGACCTGCTGGTCGTGGTCGGCATCTGCTCCCATCTTGGCTGTTCTCCCTCGGGCCCGTTCGCCTCTGGCGCCAACCCGCAGCTTGGCGCGGACCCCGGCTTCCTGTGTCCCTGCCACGGTTCCACCTTCGATCTGGCAGGCCGCGTGTTCAAGAACAAGCCTGCCCCGCAGAATCTTGACGTACCCCCGTACCAGTTCCTGTCCGACACCAAGATCGTGATCGGCAAGGACGAGAAAGGAGAAGCGTGATCATGGCGGCCGAAAAAGAAGTCAAGACTACCGGGCTGCTGGGCTGGATCGACGCCCGTTTCCCCGCAACCCAGCTTTGGGAAGACCACCTCTCCAAGTATTACGCACCGAAGAACTTCAACTTCTGGTACTTCTTCGGATCGCTGGCGCTGCTGGTGCTGGTCATCCAGATCGTCACCGGCATCTTCCTGGTGATGAACTACAAGCCGGACGGCACGCTCAACGCGGCCGGCATTCCCGTGGCGTTCGCCAGCGTGGAATTCATCATGCGCGAGGTCCCGTGGGGCTGGCTGGTGCGCTACATGCATTCCACGGGCGCCTCGGCGTTCTTCGTCGTGGTGTACCTGCACATGTTCCGCGGGCTGCTGTACGGCTCGTACCGCAAGCCGCGCGAGCTGGTCTGGATTTTCGGCTGCCTGATCTTCCTGTGCCTGATGGCCGAAGCGTTCATGGGCTACCTGCTGCCGTGGGGCCAGATGTCGTACTGGGGCGCGCAGGTGATCGTGAACCTGTTCTCGGCGATCCCGGTGATCGGCCAGGACCTGTCGCTGTTCATCCGTGGTGACTACGTGGTGAGCGATGCCACGCTGAACCGCTTCTTCTCGTTCCACGTCATTGCAGTGCCGCTGGTGCTGCTGGGCCTGGTGGTGGCGCACATCATCGCGCTGCACGAAGTCGGTTCGAACAACCCGGACGGCGTGGAAATCAAGGCCAAGAAGGACGAAAACGGCATCCCGCTGGATGGCATCCCGTTCCATCCGTACTACTCGGTGCACGATCTGCTGGGCGTGACCGGCTTCCTGATCATTTTCTCGGCCGTGATCTTCTTTTTCCCGGAAGTCGGCGGCTACTTCCTGGAAGCCAACAACTTCTTCCCGGCCGACCCGCTGAAGACGCCGCCGCACATCGCGCCGGTGTGGTACTTCACGCCGTTCTACTCGATGCTGCGCGCCACGACGTCGAACTTCCTGCCGATCCTGTGGCTGTTCTTCGCGGTCGTGCTGGGCATGGTGTTCCTGCGCACGAAGGATGCACGCATCCGCATCGGCTCGATCGCCGTGCTGGTGGTGCTGGCCGTGGGCTTCTATTTCATCGACGCCAAGTTCTGGGGCGTGCTGGTGATGGGCGGCTCGGTCATCGTGCTGTTCTTCATGCCGTGGCTCGACTGCTCGCCGGTCAAGTCCATCCGCTATCGTCCCGCTTTCCACAAGTCGATCCTGATCGTCTTCGTGGTGGTGTTCCTGGTCCTCGGCTACCTCGGCGTGCAACCGCCGTCGCCGGTGGGCGAGAAGGTGTCGCAGCTTGGTACGCTGCTGTACTTCGCCTTCTTCCTGACCATGCCGCTGTGGAGCCGTGCCGGCACGTTCAAGCCGGTGCCGGAGCGCGTCACGTTCCATCCGCACTAAGACGCTGCGCGACCCTACAAGAGGACAAGGACACAAGATGAAAAAGTTGCTTTCGATCTTCGCACTGGTCGGCGCATGCCTTGCCGCGCTGCCCGCGATGGCCTCAGAAGGCGGTTATCCGCTGGAACCGGCTCCGCTGGACACGAGCGACGTGTCGTCGCTGCAGCGTGGCGCCAAGCTGTTCGTCAACTATTGCCTGAACTGCCACGGCGCGTCGATGATGCGCTACAACCGGCTCAAGGACCTGGACCTGACGGACGACCAGATCCGCCAGAACCTGCTGTTCTCGGCCGACAAGGTTGGCGAAACGATGACGATCGCCATGCCCCCGAAGGATGCCAAGGCCTTCTTCGGTGCCATCCCGCCGGACCTGTCGGTCATCGCCCGCGCACGCGGCAACGACTGGCTCTACACCTACCTGCGCACCTTCTACCGCGACGACGCGCGCGCCACGGGCTGGAACAACCTGGTCTTCCCGAGCGTGGGCATGCCGCACGTGCTGTGGGAACTGCAGGGCCAGCGCGCGCCCAAGTACGCCGAGGTGGAAGAGCACGGCGAAAAGGTGCACAAGCTGGCCGGATGGGAGCAGATCACCCCGGGCAAGATGAGCACGCAGGAATACGATCAGGCCGTGGCTGACCTGGTGAATTACCTGAACTGGATGGCCGAACCGGCCCAAAGCCACCGCAAACGCCTGGGCGTCTGGGTGCTGCTGTTCCTGGGGGTGCTGACGGTGTTCGCCTGGCGCCTGAACGCCGCGTACTGGAAGGACGTCAAGTAAGCCCGCCGTGGCGCGAAGGCCGGCAGTTGTAACGAAATATGTAACAACGCATGACTCGCCCCCGGAAGGGCCGGCGCGGAAGTTGCAGCAGTGCAGCACCGCGCCGGCCCTTTCGTTTTGCGCTATCCGGGCAGAAAGCGCCGCGAAAGACACCTGCCGGAGAGGTCGGCTATTTGTAACTAATTTGCTTTTCGATGGGCCGTTCTGACAGAATGTTTGCCCTGTCCAGACCTAGCACCGCCAAGTTCGTCAAATTTCCATAGATTTGGCGCACTTCACACCCAAGGAATTCAACCATGATGGTGTTGTATTCGGGTACCACTTGCCCGTTTTCCCAACGTTGCCGCCTCGTCCTGTTCGAAAAGGGCATGGACTTCGAGATCCGCGACGTTGACCTGTTCAACAAGCCGGAAGACATTTCGGTCATGAACCCGTACGGCCAGGTGCCGATCCTCGTCGAGCGCGACCTGATCCTGTACGAATCGAACATCATCAACGAGTACATCGACGAGCGGTTCCCGCACCCGCAGCTGATGCCGGCCGACCCGGTGCAGCGCGCGCGCGCCCGCCTGTTCCTGTTCAACTTCGAAAAGGAACTGTTCACCCACGTCTACGTGCTGGAGAACGAAAAGGGCAAGGCCGCCGAGAAGAACCACGAGCGTGCCCGCGCCGCCATCCGCGACCGCCTGACGCAGCTTGCGCCGATCTTCGTCAAGAACAAGTACATGCTGGGCGAAGAGTTCTCGATGCTCGACGTGGCCATCGCCCCGCTGCTGTGGCGCCTGGACCATTACGGCATCGAACTGTCGAAGAACGCCGCGCCGCTGCTGAAGTACGCGGAACGCATCTTCAGCCGCCCGGCCTACATCGAAGCACTGACCCCCTCTGAAAAGGTCATGCGTCGCTAAGACGGACCCGACGCCACCGCACAAGCGTAATGCCAGAAACTTCCACCAAGCCCTACCTGATCCGCGCCATTTACGAATGGTGTACCGATAACGGCTTCACGCCGTATATCGCAGTCTTTGTCGACGGCAACACCAACGTGCCGCGCGAGTTCGTAAAAAACAACGAAATCGTGCTGAACGTCAGCTTCGACGCGACCAGCGGCCTGGACATGGGCAACGAGTGGATTACCTTCAGCGCACGCTTCGGTGGCGTTTCGCGCAAGATCGACGTGCCCGTGGAAAACGTGCTGGCGATCTATGCGCGCGAAAATGGCCAGGGCATGGCATTCCCGGTGGAACGCAGCGTCCCCGAAACCCAGGCCGCCACGGAGCGCGAAAACAACCCGCCCCCCAAACTGGCCCCGGTAGACGCCGACACGCCGGCACCGGTCACGGCGGAAGAGGGCGCTGACGGCTCGGACGACGACCCGAACCCGCCCCCCGTACCCCGCATCGGCGGCAAGAAGGCGTCGCTGAAGGTGGTCAAATAAGCCATCGCCAAGACACACCGCATGCAGTAGAATCGCGGTCTGCACCAAACATGCCGGCTTAGCTCATCAGGTAGAGCAGTTGATTTGTAATCATCAGGTGGCGGGTTCGAGTCCTGCAGCCGGCACCAAAGAATTCAAGGGGTTACGCGAGTTTTGCGTGACCCCTTTGCTTTTGTGGGTGACGCAAAGTACAGTTTCGGTACAGTGTTGAAGTTCGGACGCTGTTTAACGACTGCGGCGCGTGCGCCGTTGGCAGCCGAGGCGATCACTTCCGTGACAACAAGTCCCGCACCTAAAGCTACACCATCCGAAGCTTTCACCGCTCAGGGGATTGCCGCTTACATTGGCGACCATCTCATAGAGGCCGCGGCCCTGTTTGCCACGCTGGCAGCGGCGCTCAGTTACGCGGTGGGCCGATCATACTTGGATGGTTGGGCCCAGGCAGCGGGAATTCCGCCTTCTCTCTTTCAGTCCGATGTTCACGACGCCATCCTCACAGGTGTAAAGCTCCCGCGAGTGTGGCTGTCTGCGTGCGTTGGCATGGGGATCGGGTTCATTGTCTGCGCGGTCACACCCAAGTGGTGGGAGGGCCGGCGTCGCAACTGGACGTTGCGCGACAGAGCTTTGCGGATGGGGCAAGCCGGCGGCTGGGGGCAGAGTGGCCTACGCTTTCGGCTTGCTGGGCAAGCGTTTCTGCTGCGAAATCATTCGGATGAAGCAACGAACATTGCGTATCGCCGGTGGCGAACACTTGGGCCACGCCGTGCGAGGACGACTGGCAAGCGCGAGAGGAGGGTCTACCACCTGGTCATCGCCGTGAGCTTAGCGACCGTCGGTATGACCTGTACCTTTGTGTCCATCTACAAGCTTCTCGACAGCTCGTTCATCGCCCCGGCGCGGCGGGAAGGCATAGTCCACTATGCCAAAGTCTATTTGGCCGTCACAGGCCATCTGCCCTATCAGTTCGGACGTAACAGCTTGTCCGTCATGGAGCAGCGAGAGTGGGCATGCGAAGGTCGCTCCATACTCTCCCAGTATCGTGCTGTGACACTCGCTCCGGACATCGGCGCAGCGGAGCCACCGGAGACGTTCTACGTAATACAAGGCGTCGACAAACTATTTGTGCTGCTAGGGACGAAGGGATCGGTGCTGAGATCGTTTGGCGATGCGCCGTTTGTTCTGAAGGAGTCCTCCACCCGGTTGTACTCGCACATCGCAGAAGACTGTTGAGCGGTAGAAACCATGGCGACAATTGTTAAGACCCCTTCTGGCACTTGGAAGGCAGTGATTCGCAAGATTGGCTGGCCTGCCACGGCTAAGACGTTCCGCACCAAGCGCGACGCGGAAGACTGGGCGCGGCGTACCGAAGATGAAATGGTCCGCGGCGTGTATCTATCACGTGCCCCGTCCGAAAAGCTCACAGTATCCGCTGCGTTGAAGCGCTACATGTTGGAGGTCTCTGTCACTAAGAAGCCGACGACTCAGCGTAGCGAGCGCTTTACCTCCGAGCACCTGGATGCGTTCTTCGGCAAATATTCGATGGCCGCGGTTAGCGCCGACTTAGTGGCCAAGTACCGTGACAAACGACTAACTGCCGGAAAGTCGAACAATACCGTCCGCATCGAATTGGCAATGCTCGGCCACCTTTTCCGCATTGCTATCCAAGAGTGGGGGATAGGGTTGACCTTCAATCCCGTTGCAAACGTGCGTAAGCCAAGTCCTGGGCCGGGGCGCAATCGACGCCTGACCAAAGAGGAGCAGATATCTTTGTTTGCGGCAGCGGACGCCCATAGCAACCCGATGCTCGGATGGATTGTGCGCCTTGCCGTCGAGACAGGTATGCGATCGTCGGAAATAACTGGACTGCGACGCTCCCAAATCGATCTGCAACGGCGCTTGGTTACGCTTATGGACACCAAGAACGGGACGGCTCGAGCTGTGCCGCTTACCCGCGTGGGCGCCGACATTCTCAAGCTGGCGACGGACAATCCAGTTCGCCCCATTGACACAGATCTGGTGTTCTTCGGTGAGCCTGGCAGAGATGGCCGGCGTGGTCCGTACGTCTTTCAGAAATTGTGGGCACGAATCACCGACGAGTGCGGCCTCGCAGATCTGCACTTCCATGATCTTCGGCACGAGGCTGTAAGCCGGCTAGTAGAGGCTGGTCTGAGCGACCAAGAGGTGGCTGCTATAAGCGGGCACAAGTCGATGCAAATGCTGAAGCGATATACGCATCTCCGTGCCGAAGACCTGGTGGCCAAAATGGATCGGCTGAAGGCCAGCTAGATTTCCGCGGTCTTTACGGGACCGCAGTATCTCCCAATCATGATTTGTGGATAACCTGTAGATAACCGGTGGACAAGTTGGTGGATCTCTGGTTGGATCGGACCCTATATGGGGACATTTCTTCCCCTAAACGGGGACATATGGACCCTAAACGGGGACATATCGGCTTGCATTCCGAAGCCAGGCAAGGGTTTCAGCGACGTAAACGGTTCTAAAAGGGTTTACTAAAAGTTGTTGATAGGCGACATGTCTCGGCATAACGGCGGCGGTGATATGTTCCCCGATAGGGGCAATTTGGGAGCCATTCATGCATGGCCGCGTATGTTTCCTTCTGGACAGACCCGCTCTCGATCCCCACGCTTGACCAATCGCCGGCCACGGTGCCGGAATCGGCCCTCGTGCTCACGGGGATATGCGGTAGGCCGAGTGCAGCGCTAACGAACTGTATCGACGAGCCTGCTGTGGCATCCATTCGAGAAGATGCAAGAACGGATTCTCGGCGAACATGCCGACGTTAAATGGCCCGTAACTGCGGTACATGTGCAGGATTGCGCGGCGATACCCAATGTCCGACGAGATTCTCTCTTGCTCCAGGCCCACAATGTAGCTGGACAGGTCATCAAAAACCCCCCAAGCGCGTAATCTGGGATGTAGGTCTGCTAGCGCAAGCCTTACGCATAGGTACGCCCTAATCCCGTGCTCGTTCAAATAGCCGCGGGCATTCTCTTTCAGCCGATATAGCGCAATCGCACGACTAAGGTCTGCGATGCTTGAGTGCATGCCGCAATCGTAGTTGCCATACAGGCGCATTTCCAAGTCAGTGATGACATCTTCGAAGTCCGCCGTAGGCCCCCACTTCCCGTCGTCCTCACTTGCAAACGGGAGAATATTCCAAAGTCGCTCGGGCGCGTGTTCGTGGCCCCAAAGCGCCGTCCATAGATCGGCGGGACCTCGCCAGAACAGTTCAGGCACGCCAAGGTAGGGAAGGTGCTCGCGCCCGTCCTTAGCTTGCTGCGGGGGAGCTGGATATGCGCATGCTACCGCGATCGAACCGCCAGGAGTCGTCACAACTGTGTAGTAGCGATCATCGGGGAACAACTCCTGCAGAAGAGCGAGAGACTCCCTCGTCAATGCCGCGTCGCCGTGAAAATTCCTTCTCCACTTCCGAGAACGCTGCGTGCCCCAATCGACCAAAGGGTGCCGCTCGGACATTGTCTGGTCAAACCAACGAGCAAACTGATCTGCATTGTCAGCGCACGTCGTGCGAGCGAGCAGCTCATGCATTGTTGCCACGGTGCGGATCCGATCTCGCAATCGCGCTTCATGGCCCTTAGCTGTTCCAACTGGCCTGCCACGCTTTTTCCGAGGTACCGCCCTTGGTAGGGGGGGCTGCGATTGTCCTTGCATCGGTTTCGTAGACGCAAAATTTCTTTTACCCCGAAATGTAGCGCAGGCTGCGGAAAAATACCGAGGTCAATCGCAACAGTGCGATGCGAGAGGAGTAGGCTTTGACATCAACATTTGCGATCCTGAAAGACAAGTATTCGGTGCTACTTACGCTGCCGCAGCTGGCAGAAGTTCTCAGTCGAAGCCCAGATGGGCTCCGTATCAGCTTGGCTACATCGCGGTCAGAATGGGCCCGTCACATAAATTCGACGAAGATTCACATTGGCCGGCGCATGTATTTCCGCACGGAGGGCATTGCTCGACTGATTGACGGACAAATGTCGGTATCGCAAAAATGAGCGCCATTCCTTCAATTGCGGATGAGAGCTTTCGTGCCGAGACCACATGGTTTCACGTCTTTCGCTCGATGTTCTCATCTCGGGATGCAGCAAGGATGGGTCCTTACGCTGTAACCGTGTACCTGGTCATTAAGGCGCATGCCAACTTTAAGACTGGCAGCGCCTTTCCTTCGATCGAGGTAATCGGCGATGAGACAGGCATCAGCAGAAGTCAGGTCATACGAGTCTTGAAGGTCTTGGAGGCTTTCGGGTACCTCAAACGTACAAAGAGGGGGCGGAAGAACGAATATCGACTTCGTGAAAAGGTCTCTATCCGTGATGGAAGTGGGCAGCAGGCAGCGGTAGCGACTTGGGACTACCTTCCGACCACTGTGCAAGCAGCGATGGCGGACCTCAAGAACCTCATGCTATCGGGCGATTTATCCGGTTCCAGGGTCGTCCATATCGAGCGCCTGCAAATCAATGTCACACACGCCGGCCGCGACGTCATCACACTCAACGCGGCGGATTTTGAGGGGCTTCCGATCGGGACCCGTGAAGCACTCCTGTCCCTGCGGGGTAAGCTTCCCTCTAAGGGCGGGCTAGAAGTTATACACGGCTCCGAGTGACACGTGTCCAGCAGACACTTGGTGCGGTCGGATCGGTGCCTGATAGGTACCGAACAGCAAGGAATAGGTGTCTGCCAGGCGCTCTAACAAGATGTATCTTTACTTTAGAAGATGCGCCTCCGACGCATATTGGCTGTGGACAACCCAAAAATGAAGATTGGATTTGCCCCCGTGTCTCCGGACACGGTCACACCCTTAGGTTGATAAGGCCATCGCACGCCTGAACTCGCGCGGAGAGCGGTAATTCAGGGCGCTATGGGGATGCTGCTCGT
>Ga0209676_1000333_pt1 | contig 90785 bp, 87 predicted proteins | sample AraplaCvi_mLB_r2_FD_184282 | JGI IMG/M metagenome (GOLD analysis project Ga0209676, IMG submission 184282) | Arabidopsis root microbial communities from North Carolina, USA - plate scrape MF_Cvi_mLB_r2 (SPAdes) (version 2) | ecosystem: Host-associated > Plants > Roots > Endosphere | place: USA...
ACCTTGCGCCACTGCCGGCGGTAGTCGGCACCGTGCTTCTTCGTCTTCCATTCGCCTTCGCCCAGCATCTTCACGCCGGTGCTGTCGATCAGCAGGTGCAGGCCCGCGCTGCTGCGGCGCGTGGCAATGGCCACACTCAATGTCTTCTGACGCCGCGACAAGGTGCTGTAGTCGGGCACGGCCCAGTCCAAGTGGGCCAGTTTGATCAGGCTCTCGGCCAGGCCCGTAGCCTGGCGCAGGCCCAGCCCAAACATGCACTTCAAGGTCAGGCAGAACTGGATCGCAGCATCGCTGAACACAGCGGGCCGGCCCGAGCGACCACTGGCAGGAGCCTTCCATTGAAGGTCGGCATCGAGCCAAACCATCAATGATCCCCTGCGCTTGAGCACCGCGTTGTACTCACTCCAGTTCGTCGTGCGGTACTTCGCCCGCGGTGGCTTGCTCATCTGTATAGCCTAACCACGATCGGGGACCACTCCCGCGGGGTTATGCAACAACGCCTCCTCCACGGCTACTCACCTTCATAGACAAATCGCCAATCGTTGTATCGGGCCACGCTCGATACCACCAGCGCCACGCCTTCGGGTGCCTTGACTCGTATCGATTGGGCCGTTGAGGAACTGGCCACGCCCCAGATGCCGCCTTGAGGTGCCAGCAACACGGTGAACGCATGCGCCGTCATGGGATCCGGGTAGAGCTGACGCAGATATCGCCGTGTCACGAGGTGACGGGAATCCTTCAAGAGATCTTCGAGACGATCCGGGTAACGGCGCTGTCCACTCTGCGCACTCAGGTAGTAATCCTTGATGGCGTCGCGGTACAGGTTTCCCACATGAACGAGTTCTTCCTCCCGGGCCCGCTGCACGCTGTTCGCATAGACCTCTACGGCCTTCTCCAGTCCCAAAGACAAGAGGAACACCAGGAGCAGCATGAAGAGATACCCCACGCCTCGCTGTCGGCGTTTCTGCTTCTGCAGGCGGTAGCGCCTACCAGGACTTGAATGGCGTTCCATCGAGCCCATTCCCGACCGCTCCACTGCGCACATCGTGGATCACCTTCTTGCCGCCTTCTTCCTCTCGGATCGACACGATCCAAGAGTCCCGTCGTTCGGTGACGGGGTCCAGCGGCAAGGCCCGCAGATAGCGTTGACTCACCAGGTCCGAGAGCTTTTCCGGATACGCCCCCTTGTCGCTGTTGTATTGGTCCAGCGCAACACGCAACGCGTTGAGGTTCTCTTTCATCGCGGCCTCCTTGGCCACGTCGACCTTATGCATGTACCGCGGCACCACGATGCTCAGCAAGGCCGAGACAATCGCCATCACGACAAGCAGTTCGATCAGCGTGAATCCGGCCCAGCGTAGCTTCATGTGGTTCACCATTGCGCGTACGGCAGTCCGTTCAACCCGATTCGCTTGCTCGTCGAATAGACGTCGTACACATCGTCTCCTTCCTTGGGCCGGTCCGCCTCGCTCGCGTAGGCTCGCTTTCCCCAAGTGGCTGCCGGCGCGAGCTTGACATCCGAGTTCATCGGGTCGCGCGGCACGCGCCGCATGAAGTAGATCTTCCGCTTCGCCGGGTCCTTCAAATCAGGCACCCCCTCCACCAGCAAATCCAGCGTCTCGGGATATCCGGTGGTCGTCGCCGAGCGGTAGATTCGCCCCTCATCGCCCGCACGCTTGTAAGCGTCGATCGCCCCACGAATCTCGCGAAGCGCCATTCGCAAATCCTGCTCGCGCCCGCGTTGGATCGTCATCTCCGTCAACGGAACGACCACTGAGGCGAGGATGCCCACGAGCACCACAGTGACCATCATCTCGATCAGCGTAAAGCCGCGCGAAGACTTCATTTCGCTCCCTGTACCGCCCCAGGCTGCGATGCAGGCGCACTTGGCGCTACACCCGTCGGCGGCTGCTCGGTTGGGGGCGCCGCAGGCTGCGTCAGTTGTGCATCGCTACCGCTGTACTGCCCAGCCGGTGTCAGGCGCATCGGCCGTACGGACGCACTGTCAGCCGTACCGGAAGGGAACTCGACGACATACGCCGGTGGTGTCGGCATGGACCGCACAATACGCGGCGTGATCAGCAGGACGATCTCCGAGCGCCCATTGGTGCTGGTCTGGTTCGAGAACAGCCTCCCCACACCAGGCACGGTGCCCAGGCCCGGAATCCCGGCCGAATTGTTGTTCTGCTCGTCCTTCAGCAAACCCGCCAAAACCTGCGTTTCGCCATCGCGCAGGCGCAGCATGGTGCTGGCATTGCGCGTTCCAATCTGGTACGCCAAGAGGCCAGTGGTCGAGCGAACCTCTTTGACCACGTTGCTGACCTCCAGGTCGATCGCGATCGTCACTTCATTGTTGACGTGAATCTCCGGAACGACCTCCAGCTTCAGGCCCACATCCAGGTAGTTCACCGACTCCATCGACGCGCTGGAGGTCTGGTTGGTCGTGGTGGTGATCACCGGGACCTTGTCGCCGATCAGCACCTTGGCCTTCTGCCGGTTGGTGACGCGGATGCGAGGGTTGGCCAACGTCTTGGCGTCTGTGCTCGTCTGCTTCAGATTCAGCGCCAACAGTGGATCGGGCAGGAAGAGCTCGAAACTGTTGCGGTTGAGATTGCGCAGCTCATTGACCGTCAGCTGCCCCGGCTGCCCGGCGCGCCCGAAGACGCTGGCGGTGATACGGTCTGGGTATTGAATGCCGAGGTTGAGAAGCCCATTGGAATTGACCTCCAGAATCTCGACCTCAAGCAACACTTCCGGGTCGGCGATGTCGTAGGTCGCCACCAGGCGTTCGATCGCCGCGATGACGTCGAGGTTGTCGCGCACCACCATCATCTTGAATCTGTCGTCCACGTACATCGACTTCGGCGCAATCAATGTCTTGACCATCTCCTGCATCCTCTTGGGATCCGCGTTCTTCAGATAGAACGTGCGCATGACCAAGTCTTCATAGCGCTTTTTCTTTTCCTCGGTGTCGGCGTAGATCAGCAGGGTCGATTCGTTGAGAATCTTCTTGCTAAGCTGGCTGGTTCGCAGCACCAGGTTCAGTGCATCCTCCACTGATGTGTTCTTCGCGAAGATCGTGGTCTTGATGTCGGTCTTGACGTCCTTGTCCAGGACGAAGTTGACGTTGGACGTGCGGGAGAGGATTTCCAGCACAGTCTGGATGCCCACATCGCGCAGTTCAAGCGTCACAGGCTTTTTCAGTGCCTCGGACAACACGGGATCGGCAGTCAGGCCCCGGTTGCGTTCCAGCTCGATCCCTTGAAGCAGCCTTTGCGCCTCAGGTTGAGATGAGTTTTCCGCAAGGACCGCCGACAGGGACCTCATGGCCCCCGCCGTATCGCCGCTCTTCAACGATTGATTGGCCTGCGCCATCGTCTGCGCTTCGCGCGCATCACGCTCCAGCGCTGCCAGGCCTGCGAGCGCTGGTTCGTTCTGCGGATCAAGCCGCAGGATCGTGCGGTAGCCCTCCTCTGCGGCAGCGGTCTTGCGTTCCGCCGCGGCGCGCCTGGCCTTCTGCAGCAGGTCGCGCAGGTAGCCATCGCGCACCTGGAGGTGCTTGAGCCTGTAACCCGTCGGATCACTCTTGGCCAGCTGCGAGAGCATGACCAGCGCAGCTTCGGTATTGCCTTCGGCGAGCAGCTGGTCGGCGCGCCGTTCTTCTAGATAGGTCGCACACCCGGAAAGAAGTCCGAGCAGCAAGGCAAGCACAGTCAGTTTCGGTAGCACGCGGGGGAGCACTGTTTCCTTTTTCATTGCATGGCCGCCACGGGAAGAGAGCGGACCTCGTTCAAAGGCAGATATCGCAACTGGACCTGGGTCGCAGTGGCCTTCTCGACTTTCCACTGGGGATCAACCAGACCACCGATTTCGACCACTTGCGGATCGGCACCGCGTCCCAAGAAAACATAGCTGCGGCCGTCCTGTTCGATGCGGCCGAGGTAGGTCAAGGCGGGATCGGGCGCCGTGGGCTTCGGCTGCGCCACAGGCGGCGGCGCTGGGGCAACGGGCGCAGCGGCGGCCGCCAACGCATCCGCGGCTTTTTGCTGCTCGGCATCTGACGGCTTCCACTCCTCGCCCGCCAGGCGCACCCAAGGTGCTTGCGGACGGTTGGCGTCGGCCGACTGGCTCGGTGCAACACGTACGGCCCCGCGGTCAGCAGCAGACACGTCCAGCGCCTCGGGTTTGAGCAAGGCGATGGCTGTCAGCGTCGTGGTCATCAGCAGCGCTGCCTGCAGCGGCTTGGAAAGAGAAGGCAGTTTCACGAGGCCCTGCCTTCCGCTGGCGCCGTTCGATAGTAGAGACTGGTTTCTATACGGACGTTGAGCCTCGAGGCCAATCCGGCCTGTCCAGGCACTCGCTCCATGGTGACGCGGTCGATGCTCAGGTTGGGCATGGCCACAAGCAGGTTGTGCAGGAATTTTCGGTAGGCAGGGTATTCGGCCTGCACGGTGAGTTGCATCGCCATTCGGCGTCCGGGCAGGTGCTCCAGGTTGCTGTGTCCGTACTCCACGCGCGACAACGCCGCTCCGCTTTCGCCGGCCAGGCTGTGCAGCGTCTGCAGTTGCTGTTCGCGCATGTCCGCCATGGGCAGAAACGCCATGAAATCGGCAACGAACCCTGCGCCGCCACGTGCAGGCTCGGCGCCCGTCGATGAAGAATCCTTTGGGGCTGTCGTCCGGTCGACCCGGTCGCGCGTCGCGGCCGCCGCGCTGGCCTGGAGATCCCGCAGTTCCTTGTGCAACGGCCAGTTCACCCAAAGCACAAGGCCGAGTGCAAAGCAGACCACCGAGATGGCCAGGAATTCCGGCCAGGCCGCCTCTTCCCAGGCCAGGCGCGCCGTCCAGCGTGCACGTGCCATTGCGTCGCTCCAACGCACACTTTTCACGCTGGCGCTCACGGACGCCTCCACTCTGCCGTCAGTTGGAAGGCCACGGGCTTGCCGTCGGGCGCAGCGTTGTCAACCTGTTTGGACTCCGACACTGGCTCGACCACTCGCCACAAGGCATCGCCTTGCAAGCGCTGCACAAACTCCACGAAGGCTTGGCTGCTGTCGGCCTGCCCGGTGATGCGCAATCTGAAGGCATCCGTCTCCGGCTGCACGCGATTGACGATCACGTCGTCCTTGAGGGCGGCCCGCAATGCGTTGAGCATCGGTTCCCAGGGCCGTTGCAGGCTGGCGACCAGTCGATCTGCTTCGTCCACGGCCTCCCGTCGCGCCGTGGTTGGCCGCGACGACATTGCCCCGGTTGCCGGCCGTTGCAGGGCGTCGAGCTGCGACATCGCATGTGCGCGCTGTTCAAGCAGGTGGTGTCGGTGCCACAGCACCGCGATGCTGGCGAGCACGCCGAACACCATGCAGGCCACGGTCGCCTTTCGCCAAGGCGATCTGGGCGCAAAGTCCAAACCGAGCTGGGACTGCTTCACCATCAGAACACCCCGCACAGCGCGAACGCATAGGCGGCATCCTGTTTCGACAGAAACCCTTCGCCATCCGCCAGAGACAGTGCCATCTCCGCACTGGCATGAAGCAAGGGGCTGGCCGAGAAGATGCGCGCACTGCCGTGGGTTTCAGGCTCATGCACCAACGGTGCGGTCTCCCAGGACGCCGTATCGAAGGGGCGAAGCAGGACGTCGGTCATCTGCCCCTGGGCATGTCGAACGACGATCTGCCGGTCGCCGTCGACCATGTGCACCGCGCCGCGTTCTTTTTGAAGCACAGTGCGGAAGCGATCCCAGACCACTGCGAGGGCCGGTGCGATGCTTCTCAACCGGACCTTGGAAGCCTCGGCGTGTGCCTCGAGCTCCGCCAGCAGCGAATGCGGGACGAAAGCCGCAAGTTGCGAGCAGCCGTATGTGGGCGTGGCGAAGCGAATGGCGAAGTGCGTCGGGTCTTGCTTGAATTGCTGCTCGAACGAAGCGGCGGCAAAGGCTGCGCGCAGCGCCCGGTCCGCCAGATCAGGCGCCCATGGAAGCAGCAGATAGCGCACGTCGGCAATGCCAAGCACCCACTCCTGCGACGTTCCACGCGGGGCGTCCCCCATCCATTCGCGCATCGATTGCATGGCCGTGGGCCTCTCCGCTGGCGCTGCAAAGGGGAACCGGGCCTTGCGCACGACGCGTCGGCTGTTGCGGCGCGTATGCACCTCGCAGGCCGTCAACGCATCCGCGGCCAGATGCACGCGGTACAAGGACAAGGGGCGGCTAGTCCACGAAGGTGACACGATTGATTTCCTGCAGGGTTGTTTCCCCCTGCTTGACGGCCTCTATCGCCTCCTCACGCATGGAACTCATTCCATGCATCCTCGCCACCTCCTTGAGCCTGGAAATCGGTGCCTGCTGCAAGATCAGCTCCCGCAATTCGTCATTCATGACCAGCACTTCGGTCAGGGCCCGGCGCCCCTTGTAGCCGGTGCCGCGACAATGGGCACACCCCCGGCCTCGCTTCAACGTAAAGCCTGTGAACGCGCTGCGCTCCACGCCGGAAGCCCGCAGCACGTCGTCATCTGGCTCGTTCGATTCCATGCAATGCGAGCAATTGATTCGCACCAGCCGCTGAGCAATCACGCCATTCAGGGCCGTGACGAAGCTGTAGGCATCCACACCCATGTGCCGGAAGCGGCTGAGCACGTCGAACACATTGTTGGCGTGTACGGTGGTGAAGACCAGATGCCCCGTGAGCGCGGCCTGCACCGCGATCTCGGCGGTCTCACGGTCGCGGATCTCACCGACGAGGATGCGATCGGGGTCATGGCGCAGGATGGATCGCAATCCCTTGGCAAAGGTGAGGCCCTTGCGCTCATTGACGGGGATCTGCAGCACGCCTGGCAGCTGGTACTCGACGGGATCTTCGATGGTGATGATCTTGTCATCGCCGTGGTTGATCTCGCTGAGCGTTGCGTACAGGGTCGTGGTCTTGCCGGAGCCTGTCGGCCCGGTGACGAGCAGCATGCCGTAGGGTTGGCTCGCGAGTCTACGGATGGTGTCCTGCGCGCGCGACTCGATGCCCAGAAGGTCCAAGCTGAGCTGCGCTAATTCAGCCGTCAGCGACTGCTTGTCCAGGATCCGGAGCACGGCGTCTTCGCCGAACAGGCCGGGCATCACAGAGACGCGGAAGTCGATCTCACGCCCCCCGATGTTGACGGCAAAGCGGCCGTCCTGCGGGATGCGCTTTTCTCCGATGTCGAGTTCCGCCATCACCTTCACGCGAGAGATCACCTGCTCGGCCAGGCTGACGTCGGGCAGTTGCCGCGCCGCGCCCAGCACGCCGTCGACGCGGTACTTGATGACCAAGCCCATCGGCGTGTTCTCGAAGTGGATGTCGCTGGCGCCGCTCTTGTGGGCGTCGTAGAGGGTGGAGTTGACCAGCCGCACCACCTGACTCTCGTCGCGAGCGATGGAGCGCAGGGAGATTTCTTCGCTCTCGCTGCCGGCGTCACGGGAAGCGCTCGCTTGCTCCAGGCGGATGACCTGGGAGATCGCTTGCTGGTGCGCCTCCAGGCGCGCGAGCATGGCCTTGATTTCGAGGGGATGGGTAAAGGCCAGGCGGAAGTAGCCATCGATCCTGTGGGTGGCCCAGGTGTAGAGTGCCTCGTCCAGCGGATTGCTGCTCACGAAGTGGCGCATGCCCTGGCCGTCGACAGTCACCAGGCATTCACGTTCCAGGCATTCGCCGTAGCTCACGAGCGAGAAGTCCGGGGTCATGGCCTCCAGTTCGGGCAAGGTCAAGGCCACAAGCCCACTGCGCTGCGCTGCGGCTCTCAGTACTTCATCGGGTGTGCGCTGGCTCAGGCGCTGCAGCGCCACCAGCATCGACTCGCCTTGTGCGGTTGCCTCGGCCGTGGCCGCCTTCAACAATACGGGGGTCAGCCATTCGGATTCCAACGCCGTTGCCATTGCGTTCATCCCAGACTCCCCGCGAGTTCGAAGATGGGCAGGTACAGCATGATCACAATGCCGCCGATGGCCAAGCCGATGACCAGCATCAGCACGGGTTCGAAGAGCTTCGCGAAGCGGTCGATCCAGTGGGCGATCTCTTTGTCGTGGAAGGATGCGGCTTGCTCGAGCATCTCGGCCATCTGGCCGTTGCGTTCCCCGGCCCGAAGCAGGCGCAGCGCCACGGGGGTGGCCAACGCAGCGGTCTGCAAGCTATCGCTCAGGCTTCGGCCTTGCGTGACTTCGAGGGTCGCGGACATGGCGGCGGGCTGCAGCCGCACTGGCAGGAGGCCCTGGGCCATGTGCATGGCCCGCGTGACAGGAATGCCACCGCCGAGCAAGAGGCCGAGCGATCGATAGAACCGGGACAGTTGCATCAGCTTGATTCGCCCACCGATCCAGCGATTGGCTTGCAAGGTGGCCCCCATCCAGGCGCGTGCGTGAGGGCGGGTCAGCATGACCGGGAATGCCACGACGATAGCGATCAGGAATGCTGCGATCAGAACCCAGTGCTCACTGGCGAAGAGCCCCCAATGCATGAGCCATCGCGACGCGAGAGGCAACCGGTCCTCCATGCCTTCGTAGACGCGACTGAAGCGCGGGACAAGAAAGCACAGCAGGAACAACGCCACGGCAGCCCCCACTGCGCAGAGCATGGCCGGGTACAGGGAGGCGCTGATGATCTTTTGTCGGATGACGCCCAGTTGCTCGTGATAGCGCAGGTAGCGCTGCAGGGCGGGCACCATCTCGCCCGTGTGCTCGCTTGCGGCGATGGACGCGATGAACAGTTCGGGAAAGATGCCTGGGAAGGTCTTGAGTGCGCTGGAGAAGGCTTGGCCCTCCTGCATGCGGCGCACCAGGTCGTTCAGGACGGAGCTGGCACGGCTTGCGCCCTCCTGGCGCTCTGCCAAGGTCTCGAGGGTTTCGATAAGGGACAGGCCGGCGCTGAGCAGCGCGACGAGCTCATGAGCGAACAGGGCGAGGTCGAAATTGCCGGCAGCAGATGCAAAGAGCGTCGGGCGACGGAAGCCATCACCCTGAACATCCAACACGCGCAAACCACCTTGTAGCGCAGACTGCTCGGCTTCGACACGGCTGCCGGCTGTGATCAGTCGCAGTTGCAACTCACCTTGAGCGGTCAGTCCGCGCACCTTGAAAGTGGTCATGCGGAAAGCTCGAAAGACGCCTCAGCGCCCGATGTCCGCGTTGTCGCCGCTGCCACCCGGAGCCTTGTCGGCGCCGAAGGAGTAGAGGTCGAAATCGTCGGGCTGCTTGGAGCCTGGGTACTTGTATTGGTAGGGCTGGCCCCAGGGGTCGGGGGGGACGTCCTTGCGCAAGTAGGGGCCGCGCCAGCGGGACTCGCCGGGAACAGGGGAAGCCAGAACCGCCAAGCCTTCTTGGCTGCTGGGGTAGCGGCCGACATCGAGGCGAAATTGATCGAGGGCTTTGCTCAGGATGTCGATCTGGGCTTTGGCGGTCGTGACTTCGGACTTGCTGACGTTGCCGAAAAGGCGCGGGCCAACGATGCCGGCCAACAGGCCAATGATGACAAGCACAACCAAAAGCTCGAGAAGTGTAAAGCCCTCAATCTTTTTGACATTTCCCTGCCTCTCATTTTTTGATTTCCTCATAAAAAACAGTCACGACTAAATAAATTAGCCTCCCAAATCAACCAAACAAACCAACCACACCTCGAATTTCAATTACCTTGCTCGATGCCTACACGAATTTCAGCGATCAAAATCACCCATGGCCTGAGCAATGCAACCATTTCGCTCTTCCACTGGCGCAATGGCCCCCACTACAATCAGGCAAAGCTCCTCAATCATTTTTTCAAAATTTGCATCTTTATAGTTTTTATCGAATTCACGGAATTTAAACAATCGCCTAGTATTTCGATATAAGTTCACCCTCTCGGAGCGAGAGTCGGCATCTGAAAACTTTACAAAAGCTTTTAGATCTATTTTTTTAAACTCCCCTTCTTCAGGAACGCCATACATCAACTGCGCTTGAATCGAAGCAAGTTGAACTGGCTCGTGTCTTTTAAGATTTAAGGCGTATGCACCCGATTTATCAACTCGCTCAAAATCCATGCCAATTGACTGGCAATCAGAAGTTAAATTTTGAGCCGCATAAATAATCGATGGCTCCGAATTTTTCGAGTCTCTTTTTTTGTAAAGCAAAATCGGGCCAATTCCAGTTCTTTTCATCTCCAACAAGAAATACCCATCAACCCCAATCCCATAAAAAGATCCTGCATTACGAACCGAATTGCTCAACAACGCAATAGGGCATTTATTATCCCCCTTAGAAAAAGCACCTACCTCGCCTTCAGTCTGTGCAAATGAATTTGCACAAAAGAAAATTGTCGAAGCGATGATCATTCGCGCAAAGGCCTGTAGATCTGGGCTAAACATCAAATCCCCTTCGAAGTCTAATTTCCATTCAAGGGCAAATAAACTCCATTTATTTCATTGAACTCTTATATTCAAATGGATTTTTCAAGTTCGTAGGCCCTGCCAATTGAGCGACCCCTGGAGCAAAACTGGAAGATCGAGGTGCTGCCTCAGGACCTGCTATTCCGGCAGCGCCGATATACGAATAAACAGAGCCATTCACAAAAGAAACCGTCCCCATTCCAGAAGGAGAACCATAAGCGAGTTTGTAGTCTTCGCCCGAAGGGATTCCGGGACCAGTCCACATCATTCCAGGTGGCGCCGAATTTGGCCGCGGATGAGAATGCACTGTCTCAAGATAGCTCGCCTCAAGTGGAAGTCCATTTTTCAATGTTTGAAAATCTGCCCCCGGAACGGTTCCCAGGACACCAGTAGACTTTATTACTTGACTGTAATAAAAACTATCGCCAATAGTGTAAATCACCGATCCAAATTCGGCCCCATCTGAAGAGAGCAGCGTATTTGCAGCGGCGAGTCTGCCCGCATCAATTCTCGCCTGATTTAGGCTTCCATAAGGCTCTCCGGCCACTGTCCCCGTAGCATCGTTCAAATTAATCGGATTATTTTTCACATACGCATACAAATTCTGATCATCTTTATACCCAATTAAATCTCCCTGCAAAAATCTCCCAAGCCTAGGGGAGTAAAACCGCGCCTTGTAGTAGTACAGACCCAACTCGCTGATGAGTTGCTGGCCGGTGTAGCGGAACCTCAACCCCGTCGTCACATTAGGCTCACCAAAGGGCCCGTAGGTGTAAGTCGCCGTGCTAGCTCCCGTGGCGTTGGCCGTCGCGACAACACTTCCCAAGTGATCCTTGTAGAGCCAGTTCTTGGCCGTTGCCGTCGCCCCCTCATACCAAACAATGGGCTCATCAACGCCCGGCCCATGGACATACTTGCGCAGCACCGCGGTGCCTGCTGCGTCGTACTCCGCCACCAGCGCCGTGCCGTCATACAGCAGATTGAGAGTGTTGGCTCCAATGGCCGTCTGGCGCAGCCGGCCCTCTGCATCGTAGGCCAGCGTTGCGCTCACCGCCGGCGCCACCGTCTTGCTCGCCGTCTTCAGCCGGTTGTCCAAGTCATAACCGTAGGTCCACGTGCCATCCGTCTTCAGATTGCCGTTGGTGTCGTACGTCAGGCTCGCTCCAGCCGCCGTTGTGTACTGGTTCAGGCCATTGGCTGCATAGCTCTGAGTGCCGGGTGCCGCTCCCGCCCACTGATAGATGTTGTTGCTCCAGGTCACGCTCTTGAGTTCGCGAATCTGGTTACGCACGTAGGTGTACTGAACTTCTTGCGCCGTCGATGACAGGAAGTTTTTCAGCGTCGCCATCGCGCCCAGGGCGTCATAGGTACGCTGCACGGTCGTGCTGTTGCCCAACGTGACGGTGGTGCGCCGACTCAGATCGTCATAGGCGTAGGTGGCCAAGTTGGCGCTGCCGTTCTCCTTGATGACTCCTGGACGATTCAGAGCGTCGTAGCTGGTCGTGGTGTAGAAGGCATCGGGCCAGGTGGTGCGGATGCGGTTACCGGCCAGGTCGTACTGGTAGGTCAACGTCTTGCCACCCGCCGTGGTACTCAGCTGACGCCCCGCGTTGTCCCATGCGTAGGTGATGGTATGACTTCCGTTGGCGTACTGCGCCGCGGTGCGCAAACCACGCAGGTCATAGCCGAACGTCACGTTGTCGGCCGTCGTCGGGTAGGTGCGTGCCGTCAGCCGGTTCAGGTTGTCCCAGGTCTGCGTGACAGTCTGAGCACTGCGCTTGCGAATCGCCGTGACGTTGCCGTTGGGGTCGTAGGTGTTTTCTTCGTAGTCGTTCGCGTTGGCCAGATTGGGCGTGGCCGGCAGCGGATAGTGCGTCTTGCTCAGTCGGTCGAAACCGTCGTAGAGATAGACGGTCAGGTTGTTCTTGGCGTCCTTGCTCGAATCGACGCTGCCGTTCGGGGTGTAGGTATAGGTGACATAGCTCTGCGCAAGCGCAGTGCCCACGGCCTTTTTGACGATCTGGACCGTATCGTCGGCGTTGTAGACGGTCTCGGTGACGCGATTGCCCCCATCTGCTGCAGGCACGAATTGGGTCGTACGGAAGGCTCGATCCAAGTCGTCGTAGGCGGTGTCGGTGATCGGCACCGGTGCGGCCTCCGTTGGGCACGTGGTGGCTGCTGCAGTCAGCGCAGGCCCCCAAGCACGCGTGACCTTGCCTGTTTCGCTGTAGCGACTGCAGCTGACGAGCCACTGGGTGCCGACCTGCGCCGCCGTGATGGTGGGACGCCCATCCTTGTCATAGGTCGTCTTGGTCAGCTTGCCTGCGGCATCGGTGACCTGGGTGGCGCGTCTACCGGCGTCATAGGCCGTGGTGACGGTGTCGGTGACATCGGCGCGTGGTCCGTTTGCCACCGTCAGATTGCCCGTCGCGTCAAAGGTGAAGGTCGACGTCAGGTTGAGCTTGCCGGTACCAGAGTCGACAACGCTGGTTGCGGGCACGTATTTGTTCGCGGCGTTGTAGGTCGTCGAGGTGATCACCGAATTGGCAGCCGTGGTTTTACCCGTCTGCGTCGCCGGCAGATAGAACGTCGGGAACCCGCTGGGCGTGTAGGCCACATAGGTGTAGCTCGTCTGTGGCGCCACACCTGCAGCATCAACGGGCGAGGTCACGGCCAGCGGCAGCCCTTGCGCTGTGTACGTGTAGCTGGTGACCTTGCTGCGCGCGTCGGTGGCCGTGGCGACCTTATTGAACGCCCCCTCATAGGTGAAGCTCTGGACCCGGTTTGCCAAACCGGATCCCGGCTTGCCAACACTGGTGACCGTCTTGACGTTGTGGGTGCAGCGCTTGTCCGCGCCCGCACAGGTCGCATCGTCATACGCGTACTGTGTGTAGTTGCCCTCGGGCAGAAGCTTCGTCAGTAGTCGGGAATGCCCGTCATAGGTACTGACCGTCCAGTTGCCCACTGGCGTGCTGGACTGAATGACATTTCCCGAGCCGTCGATGTAGTTGGTCTTGGCCACACCACCGGGGCCGACCTCTTCAGTGCGAGAGCCTGCGAAGTAGTAGTCGTAGAGCTTTCCTCGGGCGTTGGTCTGGGTCTTCACCCGACCCAAGGAGTCGTAGACGTTGGTGACTGCCGCTACGGTCGGAAAGCTCGGATAGAAGAGCTTGCTCATCTGCCCAACCAAACCGTAGCCGTAGGTTGTGTTCTGCGCCAGGCTGTCTGTGAACGTTGTCAGGTTAGAGTTGGCGTCGTAGACGAACTTGACCGTTCGGGTTCCGTCGCCCACTTGAGTGATCTTCCCGCCGGTGTTCGTAAACGTCAGCGTGCGCCCTAGGCTGTTGGATACGCTGGCGAGATCGGCGCCGCTGTACGCGTACTTGACCTGCATGCCGCTTGAATCAGTAAAGCTCTCCGCCTTGCCCGCTGCGTTGAACTTGAGCACCGCCTTGTTGACCGTTTGGTAGCTGTAGGTGCCATCGGTGTTCTTCGCCAGCTTCGCTGAATTTCCCGGTGGCGGGTTGTACCTACCATCGGGCAGCTTGACGAAGACTTCACTGTTAAGGCCTTGCTTCACAATGACCGTGTTTTCGATCAGTTGATCACCAAACCAGCGCTGCCCGACGGCGGCAATCACCAAAATTGAGATCGGTCGGTCGGGAGTCCGCAAAATATCAAACGAAATCGCCTGCTCAACGAGCGTGCCCACGGCATCCAATGCCGAATCTTCGCCCATGGCTTGAAACCCATCGGAGTTAACTGCCACGCTGGAATTGAAGTTGTGAGTCCACCCCTTACCCAGCGGCCCATTCTGATTGTTGTAGCTGGAGCTGTAGAGGCGCCGGAAAGAAAGGCTCTGCGGAAAACTCCCGACGCCCACGCTCATGTCTTCGTGGTCGTACAGGAATGCACCCGAAACCATGTCGATGGGATCGTTGTAGTAGCTTCCAGAATTCGGATTCAACCCGGGCGTATAGATCATGGCATTGCCAGCGAAAACGTTCATCACCGGAGCTGTCTGCCCTGCGGTTGCGAATCCGCCCGACAGGCCGTCGCTGATGATCGATCCGAGGTAGAGGCCGGAACCCAACGTGAAGTAGCCGGTGCCATGCCAATTTCCCTCGCCATTGTCACAGCGCGTTGGCAAAATTAACCGCAATCCGGCAGCCAGATGGCTATTGAAGGCGCCTATGTATGCTTCACACCCGATCAATCCGTTCTGTACAGCCGCAAAGTTACTCGACTTGACATCGTAGATGGTCTGCCCTCCTGCCACGGCAATGTCGATCAGCTTGACCGTCGAGACGGCTGGGACGCCCGTGATCTGCTGAACTGCGGTCGATTCCAGGATGCTCTGATGCATGGCCCAGTTGTCAAAGGCAGCACTTTCGTCTTTAACTTGCCCAGTTGGGCTGGCGACAGCCACAACACTGCTAGGAAGATCAACATAGGCATTGTTGACGAACCCGGCAATCCCCACCTGGTGCTGATGCAGGATCACCGTGCTCGAAAGTTGCTCATTGATGTAGGCGTTGTGCGTGCTTTGTGCGAGCCACTGCGCCCCGAGAATGGCCAGCGTCGACCCCAGCAGTGGCTCGGAGGCGTCCGCGGCGCCGGAAGCACGAAGGTCGGCTTGCACGCGTCGATAATTTTCCACAGGACCACGCCCTGCCGGCCCCCAGGCGTTAGCGATCAGGAAGGTATTGGTACCACCCGCTTTCAAGCGTTGGCTGAAGCTGTGGTTGGCAAAGGTGGCTGCATAGGCGTTGTGCGTCGCGGTGAAGTTGATCGTCGTGTACGTTCCCGGCGTCGCAGCCGTGCCCGGACTGCCGACGGCCACGCCGTCGAGCTTGAGCACGGGTTGGTTGGATGCGTTGTAGGTGATGCTCAGCCGCTTTCCGTAGATGGCATCCGATGTGTAGGTCTGGTCAATGCCCTGGTACTGGATGCGCAGCGTGGGCTTGTAGTTATTCGGAATGTTCGCGATGTCGCTAGCGGTCCAGCCAGCGTCCTGGTACGGCAATGCAGTCTGGCGCAGCGTCCCATAGAACTGCGCGATGGTCTTGCCGCCGATCACGTCATCTAGGGTGGCCGCTGGCTTGTTGACGCGCAGGTAATCTGCCAGCTTGTTGGCATACATCGTCAGGTTGTTGCGGATGTTTGTGCGATTGATGTTCTGCACATAAAAATCCGGGGAAACCGTCGCGCCGTCATAGGCCGAAGGAAGATAGCTGGCTCTAAAGCCAAGGATGCTGTCCAGATTGACGCCCGTCTTGAAGGTATGCGGCTTGTAGCTAGGGTCGAAGACGTAGTTGGTACCGCCGATGTTGACCTTGACCCAGATGTGCTCAAGCGACACATCGGTCATAGCGGCAGACAGACCTGGACAACTGCCACCCGTGGTGGCGTTGATCGCATACAGCGGAATCTGACTCTGGCCAATCACACCGAGCACACCACACACGCTCGAGGTCCCTATACCGTACCACTCCTTCATCTGCGCTGCGGTGATCTTGATGACGCCTTGCACATAATTGGCGGTGTAGCCCGACGCACGCAGGAGCTCAACCATGAGAGTGGCCTGGTCGTAAGCGGTGCCCTGGTTGTCGAGCACGGCGCCGAGTGCGCCTTTTTGTACTCCAAAGGACGGATAGAACTCGATGTTGTTGCGCACGTACTGATAGATCAGATCCGGGTTGTTGCGCAGCGAACGGGCGAGCTCCGCAATGGAGGCCGGTCCCTGCGGACTGCCGTCACCGCCGATCTTCATGGCCGACGCCTGCGTGGTCGTGGCATTGTTCAGGCTGGCCGTTGCACCCGAAGTCGTCGCAACGCTCGCGGTCACCGCGCCCTGATTGAGGTTGGCCGGGAAGGTTCTTGACTTCAGGATGCGCTTGGCATCGGCCGCCAAGACTGGGGGCATGTTGGCACGGATGGTGCCTGGTGCAGGAGCAAATTGCTTGTCGCTGACGATGGCACTTCGAGAGGCCACCCCAACCGGACCCGTCGGACCGGCCTCACGCCGAATCGGATCGCTCGCGCTCGGCAGGTCCGACGGCAGATACTTGATGGCGGGCTGACCGCTGGTGAAAGTCACCGGGCTCCCCGCCACAGCCACGGCCACGGCCACGGCCACGGCTTTGGAAGCCTGACTTGTGGAGACTGCCCCGCTTTGCGGCAACGCAACAGGAACACCCAGGGCGACGCCTTTGGAGGCCGCCAATGGAGCGACGAGCTTGCGAGCCGTGCCGCTTTGGATCTGGGCGGAAGCCAAGCCGCTCGCCGCTAGCACTCCCGTGCAAAGACCGCCGATCAACGTTCTCGTTGTTTTGACCTTGAACATTTGATTCCCTGAGTGTTTTTTTTTGGACGCAAGACGCCTCCACCACTCGGTAATCCGAGCGGCGGAATTCCACTAGCCGTGGATGAAAAGGAGAACTAGGGCGAGGTGGTCACGACAGACGATCGATTGCCCGCAGCGTCGTAGCTGTAGTTGATCGTGGTGGTTGTCGTGCCGTTGTTGTAGATGACCTTGGCCAGACGGCCCAGGGCATCGTAGGTGTAGTTCACCGCCCCTGCCATCGCTGTAAGCCCTGCAAAGATCAGCAGGCTCGCGCACACGTTTCGAACCGCAAACATGCGCCGCGCGCGGGCGGGTCGCTGACGCTGCGACTCAACACTTGAATCGTTCATGATCCCCTCTCCTAAGTGCCAGTTTGAACCGCGTAAATCGCGGTCTTCGAATGCACTGTTGCAAATTCCGGCGTCTCTACCAGCAACTTACAACTGCTGTTTCGTGAATACAACTCTACTGAGATTCATAGATGTTGAGCACGGGAGAATAGAAAATAAAAACCCTGATAGATGAAATAACTAATTCTGACGAAGTCTGGCGAAAATGGAAAAATCAAAACGAAGTTTCAATAGATGCCAATGACGTCAGGCAATGTCCCACATTCGATAATGCTCAGGGCTGGAGGACTGTCGACTGCCGTCCGCATAGTCGCAAGCGACGAAGCTTTGCCGCAGATATCATTTCGCCCCCGCCCTTGAGGGCGTCCAAATCTAGGAGACTTGCCTTCGCAATCAAGAAGACCATCCCAAGGCATCGCCAGACGCCGGCCGAAAGCGCCGACGACCTCAATGCCTCTTCCTCTGGCCAAAGCATGAATGAGCATCAGCAGAGTGACTCATCTCTACTGGATCTTCTGCGCGAGCTTCCCGGCACCAGGGGCATCGAATTCGAGCCGCCGCCCGTACAGATTCAACTTCGGCCGTTTGATCTGGACTAAGACAGCATCGACCGATCGGCCGCGGCAGGTACGGGGTTTATTCTTCGCCCCCCCGGCACACAGACCGTCCGTGCGGCGACCACCGCATATGGCTCCAGCCTTGAGTCATGAGGAAGCGCCCGCATCCGCGGGGGGAGTACTCGACCAGACGACCGAATCATCGAAGCGTAGGAAACATAACTTTCCTACTTAACATTTTGCGAAACATCGGATCCGGTGAATCAGTTGCACTCGGTACGGTCAAGATGAGCTCACTCAGCCCAACTGTGTACCGATCTTCCAGTAGATCCAGTCGCAGATCAGCCATCTCTTCGTTGCTCTGCGGCATGTCCAGATCACCCTCGACCACCACGGCATGATGGTCTAGGCGGCGAGTCGCCGAAAGGAATCCTCCCTCGCCGAAACCATGTTGCCAGCCGCGACAAGTGGCTTGTCAAATTTCGGTCGGCGACAACAGCGAGCCCGGACGCACGACTGACTGACTGATGATGGCTGCCCTGCGCCTTGACACGGATGCCCCACACCGCCAACGTTCACCCCGGCCAATGGGCTTGTCTCAGACACTATTGCGCTGTCTCAGACTTTAATGCGCTGTCTCGGACATTAGTGGCAAAGAACAGCCAGGGCGGCTGCTTCACCAGTCTGGGAACGCCTGAGACTGTGCGCGTGGCATAGCTGCGTCTGGGGTAAGGGGGAGTCTCGCCCTGAATTTGGATTATGCGACAACGCCAGTTTGAATCGAAAGATTCATCTGGTCGGAAACATGAGAGATAGAGAAGCCGATCGGGCCTGGTGCGCCGGAAGTGTGATGGCCGCTACGATTGAAGAGATCTCTCGGCGAGCAGCCCCGTGCAGCTATCGAGCGAAGTGGTCGGATCGGACGCCACGGCTGCCAGTCGAGTGCAGCCTTTGGCGGTCTCATGCTTCGCGGACAAATTCGCTCAAGGAACTACGCACAGCCAGAATTTTCTCTCCGATGATCCGGTTCCAGAATGTCTCGGCGCCATGTGCAATTCGCCACTCATGCAAGCGGCGCGTGAATAGCTGCAGATCGTACTCGTCCGTCACTCCGATCGCGCCATGGAGCGCATGCGCGGTCTTGGCAACTTCCGGTGCGGCCTCGCTGGTACGGGACTTGGCGATCGCGGCGGGCAAGAATCGCGGGGTGGGGTCGGTTGTTTGAAAGGCGTATTCTGCGGCGATCGACGCGGCGGCAACCTGCTCGGCCATGACGCTCAATTGATGCTGCACGGCTTGGAATTTCCCCAGGGACTTGCCGAACTGGGAGCGTTCATTGCAGTACTGCAGGGTCATCTCGAACACTCGCGTCATCGCACCCGCCAATAGGGCCGCATGGACTGCCGCAGCCAATGGGCCAAGCGCGGCGGCAGGGCCATCGATTGGTTTGGCTGTCTCACCGCTCGACCAAGTTAGCGTAGCCAATTGACTGTGTGCAATGCCGGTCGGAAGTCGGACCGCATCGGCACACGAGAGTAGAAGAATGCGATCCCCATCTCGGGCCAAAACATAATTCGCCATCGCGCCATACGGTACGAGTGGGCAGCAAAGTCCGCCAGCTGCACCGCGGGTCAGCGCGGGAGCCAGCGTCAGCGGCGCAGTTGGCAGTTCAGCCCTCGAAGCGACCAATGCGCGTGCAGCGATGGCTTGTGCGATCGGCACCGGCACCGCATACCGGCCAAACTGGCTCAGTATGGGAAACAACTCACTCAGGGGAAGACCAGCTCCACCACGCGTCTCAGGCGTCAACAGCTCGAGGAAACCGGCGCCAGCGAAGGCTTGCCACAGGGCGTCGGGTGAGCCGCCCGCCTCAATTCGTCGAACGCATGTAGGCGTGCACGCATTGCGGAGAATATTTTCGATCGCTTCTGCAAACATGAGAAATTCCTAGCGCAGGCCAAGGCCGCGCGCAATCATTCCACGAAGGATTTCCCGAGTGCCACCACGTAGCGAGAACGTTGGTGCTATCTGGGTCAAATAGAACACTGTGGCCAAGAGATCGGCATCGATTTCCTCGGACGGATTCGAGCCGATGGCCGCGGCGATTAGCGTCGGGATCTCTTGCTCGAAGCTGGTGCCGATGTCCTTAACCAACGCGGCTTCCACGATGGGGTTTTCGCGCGCAACCAGCTTTGCTGTGACGGCGATCGACATGTTGCGCAACGTCGCCAAGTGAGTCGCCATGCGGCCGATGGTCTCGGTGTTCTGAAGGCCCACTTCCCTCCGGCGCAGGCAATCGATCCAGTGTTCCAACAGCACGATACTGGAGTAGATTCGCTCCGGTCCGCTGCGCTCAAAAGCGAGTTCGGCGTTAACTTGTTCCCAGCCACTGCCTTCGATGCCAATGAGGGAATCTTCGCTCAACCACACATCGTCGAAGAGGACCTCGTTGAAGTGTGCGTCGCCTGCGAGATCTGTGATGGGGCGCACGGTCACGCCGGGTAGCGAAAGATCGACAATGAATTGCGACAGACCTTTTTGACGATTGGACGCATCGCCGGATGATCTAACCAGCGCGATCATGTACTGGCAATGCTGCGCGTTTGTTGTCCAGATCTTGCGCCCGTTCAGTCGCCAACCACCATCGCATTGCGTCGCTCGCGCCCCGACACTTGCCAGATCGGATCCGGAGTTGGGTTCACTCATGCCAATGCAGAAGAAGGCCTCTGCCGAACAAATCATCGGCAGATACTTTTGACGCTGGGCGTCGGATCCAAACTTGTTGATCAATGGGCCGCTTTGACGATCAGCGATCCAGTGGGCTGATACGGGTGCGCCGGCTGCCAGTAGTTCTTCCACCAGGACGAAACGAGAAAACGCGTCGAGGTTGGCGCCTCCATGCTCCTTGGGGAGCGTCACGCCAACCCAGCCACGAGCGGCCAGCTTGCGACTGAACTCGGCGTCGAATCCCATCCAAGATCGCGCACGGACTTGTGGTGGAGGCGGAACGTAGGAGTCGTGAAGGAATGCGCGCACCTCGGCGCGAAATCCCTGTACCGCCTCGGGAAGCGCTACGTATCGAAAGGCGGACAGCAAATGGGTCATCGCAGATGTGGATCAACCGATGGTGTAGCCGCCGTTGGCTGAGAGGTGCTGCCCGGTGATATAGGAGGCGGCATCTGAAAGCAGAAAGCAGATCGGACGCGCAACTTCATGCGCGTCAGCCCATCGACCGAGTGGAATTTGCTGCAGGTAGGTATCGGCAAATTTCTCGCTTCGAATCGTCTCAGTCATCGGCGTTTCCACTACGCCGAAGCCAATCGTGTTGACGCGGACGTTGTATTTGGCCCATTCACGCGCAGCGCACATGGTCAAACCGAGCACGCCAGCTTTGGCGGTGCCGTAGTTGATTTGCCCAATGGTTCCGCGTCGCCCCGCATCGGAGGAGATGTTGACGATGGAGCCTCCGCTCTTATCGCCTGCGCGCGAACGCTCCAGCATGTGACGGCCCACGGCTTGTAAGAAATTGAACGAGCCAGTGAGATGCACGTCAATCACCTGCTGCCATTGATCAAGCGTCATCTTCTCGATCATGGCTGGACGGGTGATTCCGGCGTTGTTCACCAGGCCGTGGATGCCTCCGAAATGGGCCACGCCGCGTTCCACAACACTCTGTGCGAAGACGCCATCAGCGACGCTGCCGGTCAAGGCAAGGACTCGGTTTGCTCCGGCCTCGGCCGCAAACGCTTGAAGGCCGCTCGCATTGAGGTCAACGGCCGTCACCGTGCCGCCAAGCTCCAAAATCAGCTCGCCCAAAGCGCGGCCGATTCCTTGCGCCGCGCCGGTCACAACGACATTCTTGCCGCTAAGGCTCAGTATCTTTTCACTCATCTTCATACCTTCCGTTCTCAAAGGGTTGCCTCGGTGCCCAGCACCAAGGTTGCTTGGCTGGACAACTCGCCACCGTTGCCATGCGCTACGGCAAGCTGGGCATTCGCGACTTGACGTTCGCCGGCCAGCCCCATCAACTGCTGTGTGGCTTCCACCATCGTGAACAGCCCATACATGCCTGGATGCACGCAAGACAAGCCCCCACCGTTCGTGTTGACCGGCAGGGTGCCTCCTGGCGCAATGCGTCCGCCTTCGACGAAGGCACCACCTTCTCCCTTGGCGCAGAAGCCTAGGTCTTCGAGGAAGAGGATGGTATTGATCGTGAAGGCGTCGTATAGCTCTACAACGTCGATGTCTGAAGGCTTCACGCCGGCCTGGGCGAACGCGCGTGCGCCCGAATGAACGGCGGCGGTGACCGTCAAATCCGGCATCGAAGTGATGTCTCGGTGATCGGTGGCTGCCGCGCCGCCGAGAAGGTAAACGGGGCGTTTCACCATGTCCCTGGCGCGCTGGGCGCTGACCATGACCACGGCAGCGGCGCCGTCGGTCACTAGGCAGCAGTCGCGCACGCCGATCGGATCCGACACCATGCGGGCCTTCAGGTACTCCTCCATCGAGAGCGGATCGCGCATGAAAGCATCGGGGTTCAGGCCCGCCCATCGCCGAGCGGCAATGGCGACCTCGCCCAGTTGCTCGCGCTTCAGCCCGTACTCGTGCATGTAGCGCGAAGTCGCGAGCGCATAGGCGCCTACGGGGCGTCCGAGCTTGTAGGGCGCCTCATAGGTCGAAGGGCGCATCGAGCTGATCAGTCCACCCGAGGCTGTGCGCTGGTTGCTGCCGTAAGCGATAAGCGCGACATCGCATTGCCCGGCTTCGATGGCCAGCGCAGCCCACATCGCATGCGTGAGGAAGGCAGAGCCCCCGGTGCGGTTGTTCTCGGTGATGCGTGGCTGAATACCCAGATATTCGGCGAAGGTGAGACCGGACAGGAAGTCGTCGGGCAGGCCGATGAAAAGTCCGTCTACGTCGGCCGGCTTCAGGCCTACCTGATCGAGCGCCTCGAGGCTGGCCGAGACGGCGAGGTCCATCGAACTCATTCCGGGCGACTCGCCTATGCCGTAGGTGGTGGCAGCTACGATTGCTGATTTTCCGCGCGGAAAGCGGTCGCTCGTGCTCATGCCCGGCTCCCCGCGTCGGACGCGACGTCGAAAAGAAGGATCGGCTTGTCGTCCTGCTGGCCGATCCGTGCTTGCACCTTCATTCCGATGTGCACCGCGTCGGGTGAAATGCCTTCGACACGGCTCATGACGCGGGGACCTTCGTCGAGGTCGACCAGCGCCACGTTGTAGGGGGGCTGCGGTGGCCGTGCACGCACGACCGTGGTCGCATGCACGGTGCCGCGGCCTGATGCCTCGACCCATTCGAGGTCGCGCGCGCCGGTCACCGGTTCCGCGACGCGGGGATAAAAAACGTAGTTGCCACTGGCATGCGAGCGCTGCAGCATGAACTTGCCTTGTGCGAGATGCGCGAAGTACGTTGCTTCGGGTCGGATATCAGTCATGGTGTTATCGATGAATCAGGGTTTTGAGTCGGACCATTGGAAGAGCGGTGCCTCTTTGGCGACGAAGCGACGCACTGCTTCAGCATGAAAGTCGCTTTCACGGCACATGGCCTGCGCCATCGCCTCTTGCGCGTATACCTCGCGCCGATCAGATTCGAAGGCGTGGTTCATGACGTTCTTTGCCAAGCCCAACGCCTCGGTGGGCGCGGAGTGGAAGCGGGCTGCGAATTCGAGGGCCGACGACAGCAGCTCTTCCGACTTGCAGACTGTCTGCACAAGCCCAAGATCGCTGGCCTCTTCGGCGCCGACCACTCGCCCTGTGAAGACGAGGTCCTTGGCACGCGCGAGTCCAATTGCGCGGGGTAGTAGATACATAGAGCCCATGTCCGGTACATAGCCGAGTCGTACAAAGACACTGCAGAACTTGGCACGCGTCGAGGCCAGCACGAAATCGGCGCATAGCGCTAGCGATAGGCCTGCCCCGAAGGCCACGCCATCCACGGCGGCGATCAGCGGCTTCTCAAGATCGACCAACTCGTCGAGCCAGCGATGAATCTTGCGGATGCGCTCGCGGCCTTCGAATATGTCGCGCTTCTGTCCCTGCTGCTCCGACAGGACCTTGACGTCGCCGCCGGCGCAGAAGTGATCGCCGGCGCCGGTCAGCACGACCGCGCGCACGGTGGCGTCGTCGCGCACCTGCGCCACGGCGGCAGCCAGTTCGTCGCGCGTCGAGTAGTCAAGCGCATTGCGCTGCTCGGGGCGGTTGAGCGTCAGCACGGCCGTCGCGCCCGCCCGGGTGATGTCTACAAAAGCCATCGTCGTTCTCTCTTCAGGGGGTCAATAGCGGATTTGCATGAGCCAGGTCGCAACCATCACAGGACGCTCGGCGCCCTCGATGCGTACTTCGACATGCCAGACGCAGCGGACCTCGTCGGGTTTGATGTCGTCAACACGCTCGAGGCTGAAGCTGCCCACCAGCCGCGAACCGCTGGGCACCGGGCCGGTGAACCGGATCTTGTCGAAGCCGTAGTTCAGCGCCATCTTCCGGTTGGGAAATTCGAAGCAGCGGTGATACCAGCCGGTGATGAGCGACAGCGTGAGCAGTCCGTGGGCGATGGTGGTCTTGAAGGGCGATTCGGTGGCAGCGCGCGCAGGATCGGTGTGAATCCACTGCCGGTCTTGAGTCACGCCTGCGAATGCATCGATGGTTTCCTGATCGACGGCGATGGCGTCGCCGGTGACCGACGGCGCGCCTACGAATGCCTTGATGGCTCGGATGGAGTCGAAGATTTTTTTGCTCATGATTTCAATCCGCCCTCACACCGAGCGACTTGGCCAGCGGTATCCAGCGCGCCCGCTCTTCCATCACAAACTTCCCGAAGACTTTGGGCGATCCGGGCATCGGCTGGGCACCGATGGCCTGCAGCTTCCCGATGAGCTGCGGCTTCTTGAGCGCCTCGTTGATGGCTTTGTTCATCTCGATGACGATGGTCTCGGGCGTGTGCGCCGGCGCCACCACACCGAACCAAGCGCTGGCCTCCGCATTGGGGTAGCCGGCCTCTTTCAACGTGGGCACGTTCGGTAGTTGCGGGAAGCGCGCGTCGTCAAGGATCGCCAGCGGATGGATCTTGTCGGTCCTGGCCTGCTGCATCGACGAAGGCAGGGCGTCGAACATGATGTCGACGTTGTTGCCCATCATGCTCATGATGGCTGGTGCACTGCCGGTAAACGGGATGTGCGTGACCCTGAAGCCCATCAGGGAGCTCGCGTATTCACCCGCGAGATGCGTGATGTTGCCGCTGCTGGCTGAGCCCATGGTCAGCTTGCCCGGGTCTTTCTTGGCGAGCGTGATCAGTTCAGCGACGCTCTTGACGTTCAATTCCTTGCGGGTAACGAGCAGCAAGGGAGACTTTCCCATGCCGGAGACCGGCACGAAAGCCTTCTCGGGGTCGTAGGGCATCTTCGAGTAGAGCGCGGCATTGATCACCAGCGGCGCATTCGAGCCGACGAAGAATGTCTTTCCGTCGGGCGCGGAGCGTGCCACCAGTTCGCCTGCAATCATGCCGGCGGCTCCAGCCTTGTTCTCCACGATGATGGGCGTGTCGAGGGTGATCGCAGTCTCCTGCGCTACGAGGCGTGTGATCTGATCGGCCGCACCGCCGGCCGGGTAGGGCACAAGAAAGCGGATCGGCCCCTTCAACTGTGCCTGGGCTGCAACGCCTGCAACGACCAGCAGCGACGTCACAGCGGCCGTTCGGATGAGCGCGAATTTCATGGTTTTGTCTCCGAGATAGATGTTCTGGCGGCGCGTGACCTCAGATGACGCCCTGGGCCTTGAGTTCGGCGAGGCGCTCGTCCGACAGGCCGAGGCGATCACCCAGCACGGCTCGGTTGTGCTCGCCCAAAGTGGGCGCTGAGCGCTTGTAGCGAATTGGCGTTTCAGAAAGACGAATGGGGTTGGCTACGCTGGGGGCCTGAACGCCCGCACTGTGCGGCAACGACAGCTTCATCTCCCGGTGGGTCACCTGCGGATCCTCGAACACCTGCTTCATGTTGTGGATCGGCCCGCAGGGCACATTGCAGGCCTCGAGCAGAGCGACCCACTCTTCCATGGTGCGTGCCAGCATGGCCTGGGCAACATGCGGGATGAGCTCAGCGCGGTTGCGGTTACGCTGTGCGGCAGTGCTGTACAGCGGGTTTTGGGCGAGTGCCGGGCGGTCAATGGCCTTGCAGAAGGCGGCGTACTGCGAGTCGTTGCCCACCGCGATGATGATGTCTCCTTCCTTGCAGCGAAAGACCTGATACGGAACCATGTTCGAGTGCGCATTGCCCATGCGCTGTGGGATCTTTCCCGAGAGGAAGTAGTTGATCGCCTGGTAGGAGTTGATGGTGACGATGCAGTCCAGCAGCGACATGTCGATGTACTGCCCTTGGTCGCTCACGCGGCGATGCTCGATGGCTGCGAGGATGGCGGTGGTGGCGTACATGCCGGTCAGCAGATCGCTGATCGCGATGCCGCTCTTCATGGGGGCGGCGCCGGGCTCGCCGTCGGGTACGCCGGTGATGCTCATCAGCCCGCCCATGCCCTGGAACACATAGTCGTAGCCCGGCAGCGCCGCATACGGGCCGTCCTGGCCGAAGCCCGTGACCGAGCAGTACACCAGGCGCGGGTTGATCTTGCGGAGGTCTTCGTAGGCCAGACCGTAGCGTGCGAGCGTGCCGACCTTGTAGTTCTCGACCAGGATGTCGGCGTCGCGTGCGAGCTGGCGAATGATCTCCTGTCCCTCGGGCTTCGCCAAGTCGACCGTGACCGATTGCTTGCCGCGGTTCGCGCTCAGGAAGTAGGAGGAGTCGCGGGTTTCGCGGCCTTCGGCATCCTTGAGAAAGGGAGGGCCCCAGTAGCGGGTGTCGTCGCCCACATCGGGGCGCTCGATCTTGATGACCTCTGCACCCATGTCGGCGAGGTTCTGCGTGGCCCACGGGCCCGCGAGGATGCGGGTTAGATCGAGCACCTTGAGGTGCCCCAATGCCGTCTTCATGTGTGCTTCCTGCCTATGTCGATGGCGCGAGGATAGGATGGCGCTACATGTTGAGTCCAATATTAAATAACGGAAAATCGATACACGATCGGTATCGATAGGTGCGCCGTAGTTAGGCGCAAGCCCCCTTTTTTCGATATCGATAAAGTATCAAAATCTTTAAATTCGATATTGGACGAAGAAATGGTGAGGCTCTAAGCTGGACAGCTGTCCAACACCCTGAAGAGACTCTCCGCGATGCCAGAATTTCTCCTGTACGAACAGCAAGACCATGTCGTCACGCTGACAATGAATGAGCCTGGCCGCCGCAACCCGCTCACTGGCAATTCCGCTGTGCCGGAGTTCTTGGCCGCGATCGACCGCATCCACAACGACCGCAGCGTTCGGGCGGTGATCTTGACCGGCGCGGGCACCGCCTTTTCTTCGGGTGGTGACATCCGCGACATGGAGCGGCAAGCGTCGGGCGAGGTCTCGGGCATGCAGATCCGGCATGAATATCGCACCGGCATCCAGAAGCTGCCGCTGGCGCTGTTCAACCTCGAGGTGCCGATCATTGCCGCCGTGAACGGAGTCGCCATCGGCGCTGGGCTCGACCTGGCCTGCATGTGCGACGTCCGCCTCGCGTCAGAGCACGCCAAGTTCGCCGAGAGCTTCGTTAAGCTCGGGATCATTCCCGGCGACGGCGGTGCGTGGTTACTGCCGCGCATCGTTGGCATGTCGCGCGCCTCGGAGATGTCATTCACCGGCGAAGTGATTGGTGCGGAACTGGCGGCCAGTTGGGGGCTGGTCTCGCGCGTGGTGCCGGCCGACCAACTGCTTGCCACCGCCAACGAGTTGGCCCAGCGCATCGCGGCCAACCCGCCACATGCTGTGCGCCTGACTAAGCGGCTGCTGCGTGAGGCCATGAGCACGCGTCTGGACACCTTGCTCGAAATGGCAGCGGCCTTCCAGGCGATATCGCACCAGACCGCCGACCACAGGGAGGCGGTGGAGGCTTTCCTGGCCAAGCGTCCGGCTGTCTTCAAGGGGTGATGTGGGCGGGCTCGCAGGCTCGGCACGGACGGCAAGGGGCGGGGGCTCCGTTATGCTCGATGCCTGTGATTCAGCCAAGCCCATGGACCTGCGACGCATCCGCCACTTTGTTGTTCTTGCCGAGACGCTCAACTTCCGCCGAGCGGCCGAGCGCCTGCACATGGCGCAGCCACCGCTGACGGTCTCGATCCAGAAACTCGAAGCAGAACTCGGTACCAGGCTCTTCACCCGCGAGTCCACTGGCGTGCTGCTCACGCCCACCGGACAAGCTGTGCTGATCGAGGCCCGCAAACTGCTCTTCCATGGCAACCAGTTGCGCGAGACCGCGATGAGCACGCTGGCGGGAACCGGCGGTGTGCTGCAGATTGGCTTTGTCGGCTCAACCACCTACGGCATGCTGCAGAAGCTGCTGCCGTTGTTTCGCGCCGAATACCCCGGCGTCGAACTGATCCTGCGCGAAGCAACTTCGGTGAGCATCCTGCAGCAGCTCGAAGATAAGTCGCTCGACATCGGGCTCTTGCGTGTGCCCCTGATGCAGGCGACGAGGGCCACGCTGCTTCAGTTGGAGCGGGAGGAATACGTGGCGGCGCTTCCGCGCGGTAATGCGCTGGTCAACAAGGGCATGCTCAAGCTGTCAGACATGGCCGGCGAGTCCTTCATCATGTATGCCGCCGGCCAGGCCTCCGGCCTTCACGGCACGGCCATGTTCGCCTGCCAACAGGCCGGCTTCATTCCGCGCGTGACGCAGCAAGCCATCCAGGTGCAGACGGTGCTCGCATTGGTCGAGAGCGGGCTGGGCGTGGCGCTGGTGCCTTCGGTGATGCAGCGTTATGTGAGCGAGAAGATCGTCTACCGGCCCTTCGTGGACTTTCCGGCGACGGCCTCGATCGGACTTTCTCTCGCCTACATAGCCGATACCGAGAGTCCGGCCGCCAGCCGGTTCCGGGTCTTGGCGGCGCGCGAGTTTCCGTTGCGCCATACGGAGTAGTCCCCCTCGCCGACTCGTTCCTTCTCCGCAGCGATAGGCGCCGCGCGGGCCGTTGCGCACCGGCGCGGTAGCCAATGCCAATCCACATTGGGACCGTGCCTCGATTTCACCTACAGCAGGAAGTTGAAAACTTCTGGAGTACGGAGAAACGAAATGAGAGAAGACAATGCGCCCAAACGGCAATACACGGACGAATTCAAGATCGAAGCGATCAGGCTGTCGGATTCAGTGAGCGGTCGTGAGGCAGCGCGAAGGCTTGGAATTCCCTCGGCAACGTTGAGCAACTGGTCGCGCAAGCGCAGGCCTGTCGACTTGCCGCCGGTTCCCGAGACGAGCTCTGCGCAGCCACTTCGTTGGCCGGTGACGGAACTGGAAGCCGAGGCCGGGACAACGCGGCGATGGAAAGCTTCGTCAAACCTTGAAGGTCGAGCGCATCTACTAGGTCCGCAACGGCACTCGCGCTCAGGCACGTCTGGACATCGTGGACTGGATCGAGGGCTTCTATGACTGAGTGCGCCTTCACTCGGCAAGCAGATGCCTCGCCCTGGTCATAAGAGCGCACGGCCTCTTAGCTGTATGACTTGATGTACGTGGAACCGAGGCACGGTCACCCTGCCCACCCGTCGCGGTCTGATTTCAAATTGCGTTGCCTCCGCTCGATCGAGCCCAGATCGCTTTCACTGTCCTGGCCTTACGTCGTATCGACGCTTTCCGAACTATCACCACGTCATCAAGTCGCGGTAAGGCCGATAGAAACGTCGAGACAACCAGTGATGCAGCCCTTACAACCACACGCCACCTGCCGCTAGCCACGCCCCACGCTTCATGCCGGGGTGCGGGCCTGCCCGATGGCGAACTACTAAACGACGTCCTGGAATTCAATGGCTAGCGGAAAGCCCAACTCCATTCGTTAGTTCGTTCCACCCGTTGTTCCCCGATCTTCACATCTGGCAATAGTCCATGCCCACATCAGGGTGCGGTCCCGCCCTTCCCTCCAAGCGCTGCGCGATCGTATCAACGAAGGCCTTGTTCTGCGAGCGCTGCCCACACTGCTTCAGAATGTGTACCGTCCGAGACAGCGCAAGTCCGGCGCGGCCGAGGACCCCATGAATCTTGTGGCCTTGCTGCCCGACACAGCTTGACTGGGACTTCTGCCCCTCGTAAAAGTGGCGAATCAATCCATCTTGATGTTGGAAGCCTTGATAACGCTGGCCCACATCGCGGTGTCGGTACGCAGCAATTGGGAAAACTCCTCCCGACTGTCCCGCGCTGGGAGCATGGCTGCGGCATCGAGCTTCTGGATGAAATCCGGCTCGGCCAGCGATCGTGCCACCTCCCGCGAAATCTTGGCAATGACCGGCTCAGGGACTTTCGCAGGCGCAAAGAGACCGACCCATCCGTAGGCATCGAAGTTCTTGAACCCAAAACTACTGACTGTAGGTACATCGGGAAATCGCGGTGACCGATTTGCACCGGTGACCGCGAGAATCCTCAGCCGCCCGGCGGCCACATGCTGTGCGACTGTCACGGTGTCCGTAAATCCGGCCGTGACCTGCCCCGCGAGCAGGTCGTTGACCAACAACGACACGCCGCGATAGGGAATGTGCGGCAGGCCCAGTCTGGCCTGCTCGTTGAGAAGAGTTGCCTGAATGTGCGAGGTAGTGCCGTTGCCGTAATTGCCAAGACTGTACTTGCCAGGATTGGCCTTGGTCAGCGCGACTAGCTCCGGCAGAGAATTCACCGGCATGTCCGAGCGGATGACAAGCACAGTTGGAATCCGGGCCACAAGATTGACTGGCGTCAAGTCCTTCAACGGATCGTAGGGCATCTTGACCATCAAACTGGGCGTCTGAATGAGCGCAGTTACGGTAAGCAGGAGCGTGAGGCCATCCGGAACAGACTTGACAACGCTATCGGTCCCGATCAGGCCACTGGCACCAGGTCTGTTGTCCACGATGACAGTGGCGTTCCACGCATGGCCAAGCTTGTATGCCAACGTGCGGGCGACCATGTCGAGTGTTCCTCCGGCCGGATAGGGCACCACGATCCGAATCGAGCGCCCGGCGAAATCCAATGTGGACCAAGATGCATCGGCGGGATTGCTTCGCGCAACCGCTCCCATCAATCCAGACAATCCGAGTGCGAGGCCGCGCGCCATGGCACGACGCTGCAGGTCGATAGATTTCATCATCGTCTCCCTTTTTCGAAAGCGGCTAAAACCGCACGAGGTTGGTTTCTGGGGTACTCAGATCACACTCAGAAGAACACGCTCGAGGCGCTCGACCTTGTCGTTCAGCAATCCATCGTTGTTCGTATTAAAGTTCCTCAACCCGTACGCGATGACCGCTGGTACGTGCGACTCCGTCACACCTTCGCCCCGCAGGTCAGTGGCTGCGCCCAGATCGCTGACAACCTGTTCGTATCGGTCGGCGACCGCGCTGATCAGCAGGTGCGGTTCGATTTCCCTGACGGGCAGCCCCATTGCCGAGCCTAGTTCTGCCACCGTCTCGATACAAAGATCGCCGAAATGGCGGATGGCGGGACCGGTGAGAGCAATGAGTGACTTACTCTGGTTGACTCTGGTCGTTCCGTTGAACAATCCGGTTGACAGCATGTAGGGTACGCGCTTGATGAGGTGTGACCGCATTGGGCGGCCGCCCAGCGGTCTGCCATCGTCGTCTTCATCGCGTACCTGGAGCATCGCGGCTGCGCAAAGGTCGATGCGTGCACTGTAATCCTGTGGGTCGGATATCCGCGGCAATGCATCCTGTGCGAGCCTCCAAACATGATGGCGACTGGCCTGCACCAAAGGATTGCACTCGTTGACCGAGGCAATGTTCATCAGTCCCCACCAATATTGACTCATCCCTGTCGCACGAGCAAGTGAGGCAGGCGCGCTCAGCAGCGCTTGTGCATCCCAGAAAACCGCCTTCGGGCGAGTCTTTGGATCGAAGAATTCGAATTGATAGTTGACGTTCTCGTCGCGTATCGCTGAGCCAGCGCGATGCTGGCTCGTGGAGGCGGCCGTCATCACGTTGATAATGGGACACTTGGGAGCACTCAGATAGACGCTCTTCGCCGGCTCTCCCGGAACATAGCGCGTCGCGATTTCCTCTAATGGCTTCTTTTCGGCCATCAGCATGGCCACCACGCGTGCCGCCTTTGTCACGCTGCCTGCGCCGATCGCAATCAACGCGTCTGCACCCAGCTCTTCTGCTCTTCGTGCGGCAGCTTCTACTGCTCTGCGTTCTGCGCCTTCTGAGATTTCCGAGAAGACACCGCAGATGCGCGCCCCCGCAATCTCACGGACGCGGGAGACCAAATTCGTGCGCTCGCCGACAGTGCGCCCGCACAGCACTAAGGCCTTAGTGATCTGGTGCTCCTCGAGCACCTTGGTCAGATGGTTGAGCGCGTCAACGCCGGAGAAAATTTTGACCGGAAAGACAGTGGCTCTGAAGTTGTAGGTATCGTCCATATGTTTGGGCAGAATATCTGCCTGTACTTAGTTGATCGTGATATGTCGCTCTGAGATCAGCGCAGTCCATCGCTTCCGCTCTGTATCGAGTTCCGCGGCATACGCAGCAGGTGTTGTCTTCGCTGGCACGACCATGCCGTGATCGGCCAGAGTCCGCCGGTAGTTGGGCGCCTCGAGGGCGGAATTCACAGCCTCGATCAAGCGCCGTTGAATCTCCAGTGGCGTCGCCTTGGGAGCAGCAAGGCCGACGTGCGCGCTGACCTGATAGTCGGGAAATCCGGACTCCTTGAATGTCGGGACATTTGGAAGTGAAACGAGCCGAAGATCACCCGAGACCGCAAGAATCTTCACCCTCCCCACCTTGGCTTGCTCGATGAAGGTTGCGAGACCCGCGAAGGCCGCACTCGTGTCATTCCGAATGAGGGAGGTAAGCATTTGGCCTCCACCCAGATACGGGACATGCACAAGATCGAGCTTTTCCTGAGAAAAAAACATCTCGGCAGCCAGATGGTATGAGGTGCCGGCACCGATCGAGGCAAAGTTGAGCCTTCCTGGATTGGCTCTGGCATACGCGACGAACTCCTTGACGGAGTTGACGGGTAGTTTGGCCGGAACGACGAGACCGACCGGAATCCGAGCCAGCGGCGCGAGGACCGCCAGATCCTTCTCGGCGTCATAGGGAAGATTGGTGCGCAACAGCGGCACCACGACCAAGCTCGTGTCACTCGTCATGACCAGCGTATGGCCGTCGGCCGGAGCCTTGACTGCGGCCGACGTTCCCAATGTGCTCGAACCACCAGGCTTGTTCTCGATGACGATAGGCTGCCCGAGGTATTTCGCCATCGAATCTGCGGCAGTGCGAAAAACCGTGTCGCCCAAGCCTCCAGCGGCAGTTGTGACGATCACCTTGATGGGCTTCGTCGGAAAGTCCTGTGCCTCCGCAAGAGACGCCCCGGCAAGCGTTGACGCGAACAGAACCAGCGTGCGCAGACGGAGCCCAAACGCTGAAGAGCGTGCCAAGCGCAACGCCGTGCTCGGAGCTGGAGCAGCGGGCTTCTTTCCAGCGCGAGATGCTATGCACGTGTCATGGTTTCTCTTCATGCCTTTGTCTCCTGGTTGTTTGCTGCAGCTCGATCCCGAGTCGAAGCGAAGTGTCGGATTGATCGGCAAGCTTGTCTTCCGATATGAACTGGCCACCTTTTAGTGCGGCTATGGGGGGCACATTCCGGGCTGCTAGCATGTCGCATGCACCGACTTCGCGCCCTGCTGTCTTCGCTGCGGGTATTCGACGCCATCTATCGCACCGGCACGGTATCGCGTGCTGCCGAGGTGCTGCATGTCACGCCTGGCGCAGTGAGTCAACAGCTGAAGCAACTAGAGGGCGCAATGGGAGCACTTTTCGTGCGCCAGGAAGGGCGGGAGCTCGAGTTGAGCGAGCCGGGCCGGCGGTTCGCGCTGCGACTGGCCGACGCCTTCGACCGGATTGACAACGCGATCATCGAGTTCACCGACGGCAGTGTGCCCAGGCCATTGCGCGTGAAAGTGATGCCGACCTTGGCTGTTTGCTGGCTGGTCCCGCGGCTGCCCACATTCTTTGCGAGTTATGCAGATATCGGGATCGAGATCTCCGCGACTTTTCAGACCGGCGACCTGACGCTCGGCCCGTCCGATTTCATCGTTCGCCATGGCGCGGGCGACTGGACTGACGTGGAGTTCGATCTTCTTTTTGAAGAAGCCTTTGTCCCGGTCTGTTCGCCAAGTGTGGCCGAGAACATCCGAGGTCCTGCCGACCTATTGCAGATGAATCTGCTTCATTCGCTCATGCGAAAGGACGCCTGGGCGATCTGGTTCGATTCGCTGGGCATCGAGAGCGGGACGAAGGCACGCGGCATTTCGATGGCCAATGCAGCGCTTTGCTACCAGGCTGCGGCGAATGGTTTGGGGGTGGCCATGGCGCAGATGGCCTATGTGGCTGCGGACCTGAAGACGGGGAAGCTCGTGGCGCCGATAGATCACGTTGCCAAGACGGATCTTGCCTACTACCTCGTCTGCGATCCCTTGAAGGCGGACAACTATGCCGTCAAGGTCTTTCGCGAATGGATTCGACTCGTGCGCTAGGCCGCTCCTTGTCCTTGTTTCGTCCTTCAGCGGCGAACATGAGCCCCCGCTTCTTGCCATGACCACCTGTTAGAGGAATTGACGGGTCGTCATTCGAATTGAAGTGACTGAGGGCGCCGGTTTCGGGAGACTTCGATCACAACATTGCGGACGGTCCGCAACGTGAATCGGAGATAGAAATGAACTGGTCTCTGCGGGACAAGGCGTGCGTGGTCGGGGTCGGCAATACCGCCTACGGCTCGTTTCCCGAAAGCAATTCGGACGGATTGGCTGCCGAGGCGTTGGGGCGAGCCGTCGAAGACGCAGGTCTTCGCTTCGACCAGATTGATGGCCTCATCGGCAATCGGATTCCGTCGACCGAGCGCTTCTGCGAAATGGTGGGCTTGAGGACGCGCTTCTCACTGCAGACCGAAGTGCCAGGGCGGTTTTCGGGCATCTCGCTGATGCTCGCGACGCAGGCACTCGCGAGCGGTGAAGCCAACTATGTGGCACTGGTCTACGGCAACCACGGACGGTCTCAGAAGATGGCCTACGGCGGAGGCGACGCGACCTGGTCGCCGTGGGGCATGACATCGCCGGGCGCCTTGCACGCCATGATGTGGAGGGAGCACATGCATCGCTTCGGAACGACCTCGGAAGATCTGGCACATGTGGCCATGGCCTTCCGTCGCCACGCTTCTCGAAACCCGGATGCCGTCATGCGCGAGCCGATGACGCTTGAGCAGCATCAGGCCTCACGCTGGATCACCGAGCCACTTCACTTGCTCGACTACTGCCTGATCAACGACGGTGGCGTGGCTTGGATCATGACCACCGCGGAGCGCGCACGTGACCTGCGCCGCAAGCCCGTCTACGTGAGTGGATTCGCACGCCAGGATCGCCTGGAGGGAAGCTCGGCGCCGGATCCTGAATTCTGGTATCCCGCATTGAACCAGGTGGCAGGTCAGGTCTACGCCCGTGCGGGCATCTCACGAGACGAGATCGACGGCTTGATGATTTACGACAACTTCACGCCCACAGTGATGTTCTCGTTGGAAGGCATGGGATTCTGCCCAAGGGGGGAGAGCGGCCGATTCGTTCGTGACGGCACGCTCGAACTCGGCCGCGGCCGCTGGCCCACCAACACCAGCGGCGGCCATCTTTCGGAATCCTACATGCAAGGCTGGTCACTGATCGCCGAGGCGGTGCGGCAAATAAGAGGAGATCTTCCCGCAGACCGTCAGATCCCCAACTGTCGGACCGTGCAATACATCTGCGCGACCAACCAAGCATCCTCCATCATCTTCAGGAGCTGATTTCATGTCCAATTCTTATGGCGCGGCCGCTGCGGAGGCCCCCGTAACTTCTGCTCGCTATCGCAAGCCGATGCCGCGCCCGGATGCCTGGAGCAAGGTCTTCTGGCAGGGAACACGCGACCATGTGTTTCTCGCGCAGCGTGACGAAGAAGGGAACATCTGGTTCCCTCCTGGCCCGGTGTCTCCATTCACGCGAACGACGAAGTGGCAATGGATGCCGCTGTCTGGCCGCGGAACGGTTGTTTCATGGGTTGTATTTCATCAAAATTACTTCCCTGGATTCGATGAGGAGCTTCCCTACAACGTCACCTTGGTGCAGTTGGACGAAGGCCCTCGGATCTTCACCAACATGGTCGACATCGCCAACAGCGAAATCCGGATCGGTATGCGCGTAACGGTGTGCTTTCGCGAGGTCAGCAGCGAGTTGGCGCTCCCTGTGTTTAGGCCACTTGCAGGAGAACAAGCATGAGCGGATCCAGCGAGCTCATTCACTGTGAGGACCGTGGTGCCTACGCACTGCTGACCATCAATCGCGCAGACAAGCGCAACGCGGTCAACGCGGAAGCCCGCCAGGCGCTGCGTCATCACCTGCACAGAACGCGCAACGAGCATAGGGTCGTGGTCATCACTGGAAGCGGACAGAGCTTCTGTAGCGGAATGGACCTGAAAGAGGTGGCCAAGACACCTGAAGCGCGCGCAGCCGCGGGGCGTGAATGGATCGATGTGCTGATGGAGATTCGTCGGCATCCGGCGATCATCATCGCTGCGGTCAATGGATTTGCGCTGGGAGGGGGAACATCGCTGATCAATGTTGCCGACTTGGCCATCGCCGCCGACGAGGCCGAGATCGGCATGCCGGAAATTGGCTTCGGAACGTATCCTGCAATGGCAGGCCCGTCCACGCAACTGATGCTGCCCTCGAAACGTGCAGCATGGATGGTGCTAACGGCCAAGAGGCTTGATGGCAAGACAGCAGAGCGGTGGGGGCTGGTCAATCAGAGCGTTCCCCACGCAAGCTTGGTGTCGGCGTTCGATGCGCTTGCGCGTCACGTCGCTCAGTTCGACGCTGCGGCGCTCAGTGAAAGCAAGCGCGCGCTCGATGCCGTTCCCCGCATGACATCCGAGTGGTCCGCAGCGCTCGACTACGGGCAAGCGGTCAATGCGCGAATCCGCGAGCAAAGTCACGCCCAGGCAGAAGGCCTCGCCCGCTTTTCGAGCGGCCAGGCCAATCCGGGACAGGGGGCAAAATGAAATCCAGGCCGCTGGAAGGAGTGAAGGTACTCGAGGCGCTTTCCTCGGAATGCCCACTGGCCGTGCGGATGGCGGTTGGACTGGCCGGCCGCATCTTGGCGGACCTGGGTGCTCAGGTCGTGAAGACGGAGCCGCACGGCGGCGACCCTATTCGCCGACTGGCACCGATGGTGGGGGCGGACAGTGCGCTCTTCGCATTTCTCAATGCCGGCAAGCACAGCGTTTTCCTGCCTGAACGGAGTCCGATGAACATGCTGCCTGGGCTTGCTGCCGGATGTGACGCATGGCTTTCGGATGACTCCGTGCTTGACCTGCTGCAGCCAGCACTGGCCGCCAGCGGAGCAAGAGCACCACGGGTTGCCGTGTCTGTTTCGCTGCTCGGGTCTCGAGTTTCAACCCCAACGCCGGCCAGCGAGTTCACCGTTCTCGCATCGAGCGGGATCCTGAATCTGATGGGTGACCCGAACCGCGAGCCATTGCGTCTTGGCGGCCATCAGGCTTCATACGCCGCAGGACTCTCGGCGTTCGCGGGGCTGATGGGGGGGCTTTGTGGCAACGAGGACGAAGAAATCCGTGTGAGCCTGCTGGAGACTGCTATCTGGTTGAACTGGAAGAACATCGCGTCGGCCGCTACCGGAGGGAGTTCCCCTTCACGCGAAGGACGCGCATCCGCGTGGCCGATCGTTCGGTGCGCCGATGGCTGGGTTGCCTTGGTGTACCAGGAGCGTGACTGGCCGGCTTTGCTGCGCTTGTTGAACGACGATCCACGGCTGGCGCGGTTCGGGCTCACCACGGCGTCTGGCCGTGCAGCCCATGCGGCCGAGATCGCCAGCGTGGCAGAACAGCACCTCGGAAAGCTGAGTCGCGCTGAAATTCACGCACATAGCCTGCGTTTGAAGCTCCCTTTGGGCCCTGTCTGGAGTCCGTTCGAACTGCTACAGGACCCGCACTTACTGGCACGCGACTTCTTCCACCGCTGCCTGCTCAACGAAAGAACCGAGGTCATCACACCGCGTCTTCCGGTGCGATGGAATGATGAGAGTTTCAAGCCTGGCCCCATACCATTGGCTACCGTGCGAAGCACGCCGGCAGCCAACGTGGCGATCCCATGAGCGCAGGCCCCTTGCAAGACTGCCGAGTCCTCGACCTCGGGATACTCACTGCCGGTGCTGCCACTGCGGCGCTGCTTGCCGATCTGGGTGCCGAAGTCATCAAGGTCGAGTCCCCCACCTACCGCGATCCATTCCGCGACTGGAAGGCGGGTCCCCATGAAGCCGATAGCGGTTTGCGCGCCTACTTTCGCTTCACCAATCGCAACAAGGAAGGCGTAAGCATTGATCTGAAGCAGCCGCAGGGGCGCGCGGCCTTTCTTGCACTGGTCGCAGAGAGCGACATCGTGATCGAGAACTTCCGGCGCGGCGTGCTGACGAAACTCGGCATCGACCACTCCGCGTTGGAGGCCGTCCGCCCCGGCATCATCCTGGCTTCGATCTCCAGCCAGGGAGAATCAGGCCCAGATGCCAACCACGTGTCTTTCGGCACGACACTCGAGGCGATGAGCGGCCTGGCTTGGCAGACTGGCTATGGAGGAGATGCGCCTGTTTCCAGTGGCCGGGGCTTCAACTACCCGGACCAGGTCGTCGCGCTCTTTGCCGCAGGCATGGTTCTGGCCGCATGGCGGCACCGCAAGCGGACAGGCGAAGGCGCACACCTGGATCTGTCCCAGCGGGAACTGACTGGCTTCCTGATTGGTGAGGCGTTCGGGGCTGCTCAGGCGGACTCGCTGCGTGCCGGGAACGCCACGCCGGAATACGCCTTGCAGGACTGCTTTCTCGCATCGGACGGTCGATGGGTTGCCGTCAGCATTCGACCCGATCAGACTCCCGAGCTGCGGCAGTTGATGGCCTGCACGGAGGTAGGTCAGGAAGCCGGCACCATGCGAGCATGGACATCCGCTCAGCCGTCGACAGAGGTTGTGGCAGAACTGCGCCGACGCGGCATCGCGTCCGCCCTAGTGCTTGATGGCGCGGGGGTCCTGGCTGAGCACGGGAAAAGCTGGCAAACGGCGTTGGAACACCTCGACAGCGGCGTGCCCGTCAAGGGGTACCCGTTTCAATTCATGCGCTCGCCCCTTTCGATCCGGAGGGATGCGCCTCGCGACGCCGCCGACACAGAAGCAGTTCTTCAGCGACTGGCCGGCTATCCGCCGGATCTCATCGAAACACTGCGGCGAGTCGGTGCGATCGCCTGCGGAACAGGAACGGGCAGTGGAACATCCGGCTAGTTCTGGATCGCTTTGCGCCGCCGATCGCGCGACGCCCGCAACGCGTCGCTCGTTTTTTCGCAACAACCAGAACCGAGGTTCAATGCCATGAGATTCATGCGTGCCATAGCGGCTGCCTGCCTGCACCTTGGGGCATTCGCACAGGACTCTCCGACGCGCCCGATCACGATCGCCGTCACCTACGCACCCGGCGGGGCAGCGGATGTGGTGACGCGGCTGATACTGCCAGAGCATTCCAAAGCCTTGGGCCAACCCATGGTCGTCGAGAACGGGCCAGGTGCAGGCGGCAACGTCGGTACGGACCATGTCGAGAAGGCGCGGAAGGACGGCTACACACTGGTCATGGGAGGGGCCGTCTCGCATGCGATCAATGTCAGCCTGTATCGGAATCCTCCGTACAACGCGGTGTCGGACTTGGGGCCCGTTTCCCTCGTTGCCTCACTGACATCCGCGCTGGTGGCTCAATCCTGGCTTCCGTTCGGAACGCTCAAGGGCCTGCTCGCGCACGCGAGGTCCGATGCGGGGAAGCTGAGCTATGCCTTGGGGGGCTCGGGGACCACGGCCTTCCTTGCCGCGGAGTGGTTCAAGTCCATTGCGCAAATCGACATGCTGCATGTTCCGTACAGGGGCGGCGGCGCCGCCATGCTTGGTCAGTTGGCGGGCCGAGTTGACCTGCAATTCGACCTGATGACCACGGCTCTCCAAAACATTCGGACAGGCAAGCTGCGAGCCATTGGGCTCCCTAGCGCGCGGCGTTCTGGACTGTTGCCCGAGTTGCCGACATTCGCGGAGGCTGGTGTTCCGGGAATGGCTTACTCCTCCTGGTTTGCCCTTTATGCCACAGCGGGTACGCCAAAGGACATCGTGGAGCATCTGAACCGCGAGGTGGTGAAGGTGCTTTCCATGCCGGAAGTGAAGAGGCGCTTGCTGGATAACGGCACCGAAGCGACTCCCAGCAGCGCTTCTCGGTTGCGGGCGCACACGCTCAGCGAGATCGCCAAGTGGGCAGCCGTGGTGCGGCAATCCGATGCAAGGGTGAAATGATGACTGCAGCGCGTGTCTTTCTCAATCCAGTGCAACTCATCGTGGGCGGAGGCAGCAGCAGTGCCCAGCTTCCCGCGCTGCTTGCGGCGGCCGGTATTGCGCGTCCATTGATCGTCGTGGACCCTCGCCTTCTGGCGCTTGGCCTGGCGGAACCCGTCATTGCCGCCGCCGGCAAGGCGTGCGACGACGTGGGCGTATGTTCCGAGGTCGTCGAGGATCCGACCGATGCCAGCGTGATGGCGGTGGCACGACGGCTGCGCGAGGGACGGCATGACGGGTTGATCGGCCTCGGTGGCGGCAGTGCCATCGATACCGCCAAGGCTGCGGCGCTGGTCGCTGCCCGCGACGAACCGCTGCGCGCCATGAAAGTGCCGCGTGTGATGGATGTCCCTGCCTTTCGCATCATCGCGATCCCCACCACTGCTGGGACCGGCAGCGAAGTCACGCGCGCTGCGGTGATCACAGACATCGAAACCCAGGAAAAGATGCTCTTGGTCGGAAGTGCTTGCATGCCCTTCGGAGCCATTGTCGACTACGAATTGAGCATGACTTGTCCGCCCAGGGTCACTGCCGACACCGGACTCGACGCACTCACCCATGCCATCGAGTCCTTTGTCAGCCGCCAGAGCCATCCACACGGGGACGCCTTCGCGCTGTCGGCATTGCAGATGATCGGGCGGCATCTTGAAACCGCGTACCACGAGCCTGGGAACCGGGCATCGCGTGAAGCCATGTCGCTGGCGGCGTTGCATGCCGGCCTGGCCATTGGCGTCGGCGGCACGGCGCTGGTGCACGGCATGAGTCGCCCGTTGGGCGCGTTCTTCCACGTGGCGCACGGATTGGGCAATGCCATGCTTCTGCCGCTGGTCACTGCATATTCCATCGGCAGCGCACCTGAGCGCTATCAACGGGTCGCGGTTGCACTTGGTTGTGCGAAAGAAGCCGACAGCACCGTGCATGCAATCAGAAAGCTGCTCGAAAGGCTCGAGCAATTGAACAAGACCCTCCAGGTGCCGACCCTGTCGGGCTGGGGCATCGATAGGCAGCGATATGACGGTTTGCTCGCGACGATGGCAGAGCAGGCCTTGCAATCGGGCACTCCGCAAAAGAACCCCCGAGTCCCGTCCGCCGACGAACTGGTGACCTTGTACCGCCAGGCATGGGCCTGACCGTCCCGGCCCACCCAATGCAACTCGAGAATGGAGACTCAATGAACACCAGTGCGTACAGCATCGTCCTGCCAGACCATCCGGCCCACGCTATCTACGAGAAGCCTCGGCAGTTGCTGATCGATGGCCAATGGGTGGCAGCAGCAAGCGGCAAGACTCTACCGAGCATCGACCCCTCGACAGGCCTGACCATCGCGCACATCGCCGAAGGTGGCGTCGAGGATGTCGAGCGCGCAGTGGATGCGGCCCGGCGCGCGTTTGATGAGGGACCTTGGCGAAAATTCAGCAGCTACGATCGCCAATCCCTGCTCTTGCGTTTTGCCGATCTGGTTGAGCAGCACGGTGACGAGTTGTGTCGGCTCGACTCGCTCGACATGGGCGCGCCAATCGGTGGGTGTGCGCCTAGGATCCGGCGCGCACTTAGCATCATTCGCTACCACGCGGGCCGAGCACGCACTCTCCAGGGAAACACGATCGACAATTCGCTGCCGGGCGAGTTGTTCTCGTACACGCTCAAGGAGCCGATCGGGGTCGTCGCCGCCATCATTGCGTGGAATGCACCCCTAGGGGCTGTTCTCACCAAACTGTGTCCGGCCTTGGCGACCGGATGCACCGTGGTGCTGAAGCCGGCAGAGGAGGCTTCGCTGACTGCACTGAGGCTGTGCGAACTCTTGCTGGATGCTGGTCTGCCGAAGGGCGTAGTCAACATGGTGACCGGCTATGGGCATGTCGTCGGCGCCGCATTGGCTGCACACCTCGCCGTCGACAAGGTCGCTTTCACCGGCTCCGTACCCGTCGGGCAACGCATCGTGGAGGCTGCGGCTGGAAACCTCAAGCGCCTGTCTCTGGAGTTGGGGGGAAAATCACCGGACATCGTCTTTTCGGACGCCGACATGGCGCAGGCCGTGCCGGGCGCCGCGATGGCGGTGTTTGCGAATACTGGGCAGATTTGCAGCGCCGGCACCCGGCTCTTTGTGCAGCGGGAAATCTATGATGAATTCACCGAGAAGGTCGCGGCATACGGGCACTCCCTCAAGGTCGGCCGCAGCCTTGACCCAGCGACTCAGATCGGTCCGTTGGTTTCGGCTAAGCAGTTTGCACGCGTGAGGGACTATTTTCGAGTCGGGCAAGAGGAAGGGGCCACCCTCGTGTCCGGCGGTGCATCTGTCGCCGAGGGGAAACTCAGCGGTGGCTACTTTGTCCCCCCCACCGTTTTTGGTGACGTGACGGACAGCATGCGCATTGCGCAGGAAGAGATCTTCGGCCCCGTCATTTCAGCCATGCCCTTCAGCACCGTGGAGGAGGTGATCCGCCGAAGCAACGCGTCGAGCTTTGGACTGGGCAGTGGCGTATGGACCCGCGATGTTGGAAAGGCCTACCGCCTGGCGCGTGAAATTCGCGCCGGATCGGTGTGGATCAATTGCTACCAGGCGATGGACCCCGCGGTGCCATTTGGTGGCTACCGTATGAGTGGATACGGCCGCGAAGGCGGCGTCGATCATGCCGAGGAGTTCATGCAAACGAAAGCCGTCTGGATCAAGGGTGGCTGAGCATCAGGGTCGCTCATGCCGCAATCGCGTCGGCGAGCGGCTGCCCATGGAGCTGTTAGTTGGAGTGAACCCCTGCGGCTGGACCACCGGGCTCATGCGAACTAAGCCGCCTTCCGAGCAAGTTGGGATTCGAATTCGTTGGGCGGAAGATAGCCGAGTGCCGAGTGAAGCCGCTTTGCGTTATAGCGCTCTTCAATGAACCGTGGAAGCCGGCTGGCGGCATCACCGCAGGTCTCGTAGCCGCCGATGTAGACGGCCTCGACCTTGAGCGTCTTCATGAAGCTCTCGGCCTTCGCATTGTGGACGGGTTACCGGGCGAGCTGATCGACCCGCGCAGCCCCGCTTCCTTCAGGGCCCTGCGATAGGTCTCACTTGCATATTGCGATCCCCTGTCCATGTGAAAGATGCAGCCAGCGGGAGGCTGGCGGTTCTCCACTGCAGATCGCAATGTGGCCAGAGCCAGCGCCGTGTCGATGTTGCGCGAGATCGCGTTGCCCACCACCTTTCGGCTACAAGCATTCAGAATCGCCGCCAGATAACAAAACCCCGATGCGGATGTGGGTGAAGTCGGCGAGCCGAGCGCATGAACAGAACGATCAAGGAGGCCACCGTCAAACGCTACCACTACAACAGTCACGACCAACTGCGTCAGCACCTGCAGGACTTCATTGACGCCTACAACTTCGCTCGGCGCTTGAAGACACTCAAAGGCCTCACGCCCTATGAGCACATCTGCTCTTGTTGGACTTCACAGCCGGATCGATTCATCATCAATCCGATCCATCAAATGCCGGGACTGAACACCTAGTCATGAAGCGAAGGCGATTCTTCATTCTGCCCGCGACGACACAGCCTGGAGGCCCCGGTATGGAGGTCTTGGCGCAGGCCTATGAGGCAAGCTATTGGTGGGACATCTCTATTCCGGCGGGAACACCGGCGCCCATCATCGAGCGCCCGCCCACGGAAATAGTTAGGATTCTGCACGCCCCTGGCGTGCAAGAACTCCTGCTCAAGAAAGGGTGAGACCCAATCACCATGACACGTGCGGAAATGCGTGCCGCGCTCAGGATGGATACGGCAAAGTGGGTCAAAGTGATTCGTGCATCGAACATTCACGTCGACAAATAGAACCAGCACTTCGAGTGCTTGCGATGCATTGCAAACGGCAGCTTGCCTTCAACCGGACCCTATGGAATGCATGATGCCATCATTGCCAGGCGCTTCATTGGAGGTCTGTTGTGGAGCTGGCAAATTGCACACCAGGGCTCGGCGACGCCCTTTGACTGTGCACGCCCCGTCCCCGGGGCGCAGCCATTCCGGGAAGTTCCCGTCCTCCCGGTATGTGTACGGCTTATGAACGTGATCGACAAGAGGAACGACGAATGAACCGCGCCAATTACTTTCCGTTAGCCAAGCCGATCGTTCAGGTTGCTTCTTTGCTGAAGCTTGACCCTCTCCGTATCGTTCTGCGTGCCGGCCTGCCGCACGATTTTCTCTCCGAAAGCAGTGCTGGAGTGGGAACGCCAGAGCAAGCGTTTTCCGTCTGGCGGGCGATCGAGCTAGAAAGCGGCCGAGCTGATCTTGCGCTGTTTCTAGCGCGCGCTTTTGCTCATGCACCTTTTACCCCGGCGATGTTCTCCTTTTCCTGTAGCCCGGACGTCACAACGGGTCTGAGTCGCCTGGCAATCTTCAAGCCACTGATGGGGCCGACGCGGTTGAATGTGTGTGCGCAAAGAAGCGGTCTGACCATCCAGTTTTCTTGCGTCGATCCGGAGCTCACCGTGCCTGCGACGATGGCAGTTTTCGAGACACTTTTCATCCTCGAAGCAGCTCGGACCTATACGGCAGCGAGCATCGTACCCATCGAAATAGGCTTGCCAGATCCGGACTTGTTACGACGCGACGATCTGGACTTCATCGGGACGCAGCCGCGCGCGTCGCTTCAATCCTTCATCCGCCTGTCGGCCATGGATGCAGCCCTGCCGTTGATCAGCGAGAACTCCGAGGCTTGGCCTGATTTTGAGAAACGCATGCGCGCCAAACTGACCGAGCGCGGCGGCGATTCACGTATGTCCTTGCGGGCGAAGAAGATACTCTTGGACATGCTGCCCGCAGGGTTGGCTAGCATTGAGGTGCTATGCGATCGGCTGCACATGTCAAGACGATCTGTGCAGAGACGGTTGAAGGACGAAGGTGAGAGCTTTCAGACCGTTCTGACCTCGACACGGTCAGAGTTGGCGATGAACTACCTGCTCAGGGGCGAATTGAGCGTGGAGGAAATCTCTCATCTACTTGCTTACCGTGAACCCAATAGTTTTTATCGAGCGTTTCGGGGCTGGACGGGTATGACCCCGGTTCAGGCTCGCAGAGGACCAAAGCCGGCAGGTGCGCCGTTGGCGCAACATGATGGAAATCTGGCGCGATCCGAGATGGTTTCGCTAAGTGCCAAAGTCAATATTCCACCTCTTTGAACATTTATTCCGGTACTGGCCGGATTTTTGACGGAAATTGGATGAACGCAACTGAAGCACTCGATCACCTGAATCCCAAAAAATGGGCGGCCACTGGTCCAGCCGAACGCCTAGCTTTGCTAGAAGCTGTGCGCTCAAATCTGTCGCTACATCAGGACGAACTGGCCGCCACCGATACAGGCATGAAGAATTCCCGTCTCGGGGAAAACGTCTTTGATGTCGGCGGAATGATGGCGGCGTCTGTCGTTCCTGTGGGCGCGACCATCAACGCCATGATTGATGTCTACGAGCTACTGGTACAGGGCAAGATGCCTGAACCCGCAGAGATCAAGGAAGTTGGAAACGATCTGTGGGATATCACCGTACGCAGATTGAATGCCAAGGAGCGACTATTGTTTGGCAACCAGCGTGAAGTCCTGCGGGTCAAGGGCAAGCCAACGCAAGTCAACCCATACGACAATCCAGCCGGGATCATTTCGGTCGCCGGTGCTGGAAATTACAGCTCTTCACTGGAAATGGTAAATGCACTCTTTCTGGAGAACTGCGCAGTTGTACATAAGCCGCACGAATTGAATATCGCAACGGACCGTGTTTGGGAAAAAATCTTCCGTCCACTGATCGATCATGAGGCATTGGCGTTTGTCGAGGAAGACCCGGAGCGCTTGCTAACTTCAGACAAGCGGATCAACCGCATCTACTTCACTGGAAGCACCCGTGTCGCGCAGATCATCATGGCTCATACCGACATTCCTTTGATCAGCGAGTGCGGTGGAAACAACCCAGTCATCATCGTCCCTGGCAACCATCCCTGGACTGCCAAAGAGATGGCCCATCAGGCTGAGCAGATCATTAGTGCAGCCAAGCTGAACGGAGGTGCGGTCTGTGGCCGCGGTCAGACGCTGGTCACGTCAAAGCGTTGGCCGCAACGCGAAGAATTCCTGGACGCGATCCGCAAGGCAATTACCGACGGAACGTTTGCCGCAGGGTCCTACTACCCAGGTTCGGACAACGCAAAGGCTAGATTTCTTCAGGCCTACCCCGATGCCGAAGTACTTAAGCCCGAGGGAGGAAAGCATGCAGCCAGCGATTTCATTCTGATCCCTGATGTCAAACAAGTCAGCTATGCGACTCAGAACGAGGCTTTTTGTCAGATCTTGGGCGAGGTCGCACTGGACGTCCCTGCCACGGCCTCGGAATTCCTACCCGCCGCCGCGGAATTTGCCAACACCAATCTGTTGGGCACACTAGGTTGTGCGATCCTGATCGACGAAGATACCAAATCGGCCCATCAAGCGGCGCTTGATCAAGCCGTGACCACCCTGAACTATGGCGGCATCTCGATCAATGAAATGCCACCAGCGATCTGGATCAGCCCGTACTTGACTTGGGGCGGGAATGAAAAAGGCAAGACCTTTGTGTCCGGCATTGGCAACTTCGGCAATGCACTGAACTACCAACACGTCGAAAAATCGATCCTGACCGGCAGCTTCGTCTCGCCCACCCATCTGTTGACAACTCACAAGAAGGGCTTTGCTCATACCTCGACAGGCGTGTCTCGTTTCGTGTCCGATCCGACGTGGAGCAATCTCACGCGCCTGATGGGAAACGCAATAACCGACAGTTTCCGCAGGAAAGATTTCTAGGGAAATTTAGCCCCATGAGCGGCGTTGTTGCATAACCCTGCGGGAGTGGCCTCCGATCGTGGTTAGGCTAGACAGATGAGCAAGCCACCGCGGGCGAAGTACCGCACGACGAACTGGAGTGAGTACAACGCGGCGCTCAAGCGCAGGGGATCATTGATGGTTTGGCTCGATGCCGACCTTCAATGGAAGGCTCCTGCCAGTGGTCGCTCGGGCCGGCCCGCTGTGTTCAGCGATCCGCGCCATCGAGATCACGGACAACGCCATTGGCGATGCGCCGATGCTGCCGGAGTTGCTGGCGCAGATTCCTGCGGACGAACAACTGCATTCGGTGAGCGCCGACGGTGCCTATGACACCAAAGCGTGCGCCCGTCCCTCCACAGCGCAAGCAGCTTCACAACTTGCGAGGTTTCGGAAGCCATAGCGCCTACCCCGCGTACAAAGCGCGTGCCGATACCGCTCTCGCGCGATGCGGCGGACTAATCAGAAGTTCGGGCCACCGAAAAGCGGTCACTAAAACGCGTACCTCACGTCGCGGCGTACCGTATTGCTTAGAGATTTACAGCTTCGGCAAATCGGCTTCTGAGACACCAGAGTCGCGCATCATTTGAACTAAGAGAGCTATGTCTTCCAAGGTCATCGTCTCCCGAATGCGAATGTTTAGCTCCTTGGAAACCGCTCGCAACTGGGTCAATTTGTACTCAGCCGCCGCAACGTCAAGCCCAGCAGGAAAATCTTCAGCGCGACGATGCCGTGTGTAGAAGTCGCAGTAAGAGACAATTTTTCTGCGCAAAGAAGTTAGGGCATCGACGGGTGCCAAGTCTGTCACCATCCATCTCCTAGGCTATGCGCTCATATGGCCGTTGCTGGCCAACTATAGCCGGTCGCGCCGCCGTCGTGAACGGGCCCAAGGCGGCCCCTCAACGAGGGCATTTTTCGAGAATTTCTCTGACTTGATTTTCGCGCTCCTCCTCCACCCCTAAACGCCACGGATAGGAGGTCTTGTAGGTACCCGGTGGTGCATCTGGATCGGGGATCAGATGAAATATCATCCGCTTTCCCTCTAGGTCGTTCCGCAATTGCCCAGTCATGAAGAATCCACCGCCAAATCGGAATTGGATGGTGCTGGGAGGAGCGCGATCTTTGGAATAGAGTGCGGCCTCAATCTTTACAGTCGCCTCCGCCGAAGTGCAGAGGTCAAGACTCCTAGCATCTGGGTCAAATGATTGACATGCTCTGGCGATTTCTTGCGTCCGTACCAAGCGAAAGTCACTGCTGAAGCCGATTGCGACAAGGTCGGCACGACAAAGAACTGGGCTGCTGCCGGTTTCGTGGACACCGGCCTAAGCTTTTTGAGCTTTCTCGAACTCTATCGGACTGACGTAGCCGAGCGTCGAATGACGACGCGTCGGATTGTAGAACCGTTCGATGTAGTCGAACACGTCAGCACGAGCCTGCTCCCTGGAGCGATACACCTTCCTGGCCGTGCGCTCGGTCTTCAATGAACTGAAGAAGCTCTCCATCGCCGAGTTGTCCCAGACCTCGCCCGCGCGGCTCATGCTGCAGGTGATGCCTTGCTCCTTGAGCAATTCCTGGAAGTGCTCGCTGGTGTATTGGCTGCCCTGGTCCGAGTGATGCAGCAACGCGACCGGCTTGCCCCGGCGCCACACTGCCATCATCAGCGCATCGGCAACGAGCTGCGTGGTCATGCTGTCCTGCATCGACCAGCCGACGATGCGACGCGAGTACAGGTCGAGTACTGCAGCGGCATATAGCCAGCCCTCGGCCGTCCAGATGTACGTGAAGTCGGCCACCCACTTCTGGTTGGGCGCATCAGCCTGGAACTGGCGGTCCAACACGTTGTCAGCGATAGCGCTGCGCTGGCCTCGGTCCTGCGGCAAGCCTCGACGTCGCGGCCTCGCGCGCAGGGCCTGCTCACGCATGAGCCGTTCAATGCGGTGCAATCCGCATCGCTGACCCAGTGCCAGCACGTCATGCCACACGCGCCGAGCACCATAGGTGCGGTCGCTGCCCAGGAAGCTCTGACGCACCTGGCTGCCGAGCACCTCGTCTTCCAGACTGCGTTGGCTTCGGGGCCTGCTGAGCCACGCATAGAAGCCGCTTCGCGAGACACCGAGCGCCTCGCACCTCATTGCCAACGGTCACGTCCCTCGGTGTTTCGCAACGAAGCCGAACTTCACATCGACTCCTTGGCGAAGTAGGCCGCCGCTTTTTTCAACAGGTCGCGCTCCATGCGCAGCTTGGCGTTCTCCCTCCTCAAGCGCTCCAGCTCAGCCTGTTCGGGCTTCATCACGCCCTGACCAGGAAACGCCTGCTGCGGGTCGACCGCTGCCTCGCGCACTCACTTGCGCAACACGTTCTCGTGTACATCGAGGTCGCGTGCAGCCTGTGCCACCGACACGCCTCGTTCCTTCACCAGCTTGACTGCCTCAAGCTTGAACTCTCGGCTGAATTGCCTTCTCGTTCCCATAAACCACCTCCGGTTTCATCTTCCACCTTAACAAGGTGTCTTTGAAACCGGCAGCAGCCCACCCGATGAGCCTGTGTTCTCTACCGTCGCCACGCAAGGCGATCGCTTGATCGGCTTCGTGAATTCGGTCGTGCACCGCTCCACATGGTCGACGGCCGACTTCTGCTATCTCGAAGACCTGTATGTGTCGCCTACTGCTCGGGGCGGCGGAACCGGAAAACTGCTGATCGAGTCGGTGCAGGCCCTCGCGCAGCAGCGTCAATTTGCACGGCTTTATTGGCACACGCATGAAACCAATAAGCGCGCAGAAGCTGTACGACTGGGTTGCACAGAAGTCGGGGTTCATCGAGTACCGGATGAGTCTGTAGACAAAACCGGCGGACACTGTCGCGCAAAATGGACTGCTCGAAACTCCCGACCTCCGGCAGACCACATGGCAAGCAACCTCGCGCTGGACACGCTCAAGATCCACATCGCCGACCCCAAGCTGGCGTCACTGGAGTTGCGGGTCCGTGTGCAGCGCGCACTGCGCCAGTTGATCCTGGATGGCGTGCTGGCATCGGGCTATCGCCTGCCCGCCACGCGTACGCTTTCGCAGTCGTTGGGCCTGTCGCGCGACACGGTGGAAACGGCCTATGCCCAACTGCAACTCGACGGCTACATCCAACGGCGCAAAGGTTCGGGCAGCTTTGTCTCCGACACGATAGGACCGAGCCTGCTCGGAACGCGCGGCAGAAAAAGCAACCTGCCAGCAGCACCTTTGCGGCCGCGGGCCCGCGCCTTGGTGGCGCTGAGTTCGAGGGGCGCCGACCTCCTCGCCGGTGGCGGCGTCTGTGACCAGCAGGTCGTCAAGGCCTTTGCTACAGGGCTTCCCGAAACGCGCACCTTCCCCATGGCCGTCTGGGAGCGCCTGCAGCGCCAGGCCTCGAAGGACCATCGCGCCAGCGTGCTGCTGCACGGCGACCCGCAAGGCGCCGAGCCCTTGAGGCAGGCCATTGCGGATTACCTGAATCTGGAGCGCGGGGCCAAGGTGACGGCCGATCAGGTCCTGGTGCTCACCAGCACCCGGCAGGCGCTCTTCATGTGCGCCCAGGTCCTGGTCGATGCGGGTCAGCCGATCCTGATGGAAGACCCGGGTTACTTCGGCGCACGCAAGGCCTTCGAGATGGCCCAACTCCAGATCGTGCCGGTCCCCGTGGACGAAAAAGGCGTGCGCACCGACCGGCTGCGCGCGGACAGGAGCGGCGCCAATACCATCTACGTCACGCCCTCGCACCAATACCCCACCGGTGCCACGATGGCCCTGGAACGGCGCCTCGAGCTGACGGCTTGGGCGGCGCAGCGCCAGGGCTGGATCATCGAGGACGACTACGACAGCCAGTTCCACTACGAAGGCCTGCCCACGGCCTGTGTGCAGGGCTTGGATACCTTCCAACGGACCATCTACCTCGGGACCTTCAGCAAGTCGCTGTATCCCGGCTTGCGGATGGGCTACATGGTGCTGCCGCACGAGCTGGTCAAGCCCATGAGCCACGCTCGCAGCATCCTCGATGGCCACACCCCGCTCATTACCCAGCTGACGCTGGCCCGCTTCATGGAGGCCGGCCACTTCGGCGCCCACATTCGGTCGATGCGCAAGATCTATGCAGTCCGTCGGGAGGCCATGGCCCACGCCGTGCAGCGGCATCTTTCAGGCACCGTGACGGCGCATCTTCCTCCAGGCGGCTTGCAGATGCCTTGCCTGCTGACCGAAGGCCGGTCGGAGCTGGACACGATCAGGCAGGCCGCGCGAGTCGGCATCGAACTACCCGGGCTCAGCCGCCTGTATGCCAGGCCTCCAAGCAGAGGTGGATGGTTGCTGGGGTTCGCGGCGCTCACGCCGCATGAGATCGAGACGGCAATCCAGCGGCTGTCCAAGGCGCTCGCATAGACGCTCGACTTCTGGAATGTGGTCTGCTCGTAGAGAAGGAATTGGACTTAGCGGGCAGTCCGGATGAAGCCTAAGCTCGCCCTCTTTCATGCCATTCCATCGAGAAGAGAAGGAGCGCCCCGCGTGAGCCGAACCATCCCACGACTGCAACCCGCCGACTTCATCGCGCCCAGCGTCGCGGCGCTGGTTTCCGTCATCGTCAACTACGGCGGCACCTTCGTGCTGGTTTTCCAGGCTGCGCAGCTTGCCCAACTCACTGCGGCACAAACGGCTTCCTGGGTCTGGTCCGTGAGCATCGGCGTCGGCCTGACCGGCGCCTGGCTGAGCTACCGCTACCGCGAGCCGATCATCACCGCGTGGTCTACACCCGGAGTCGCGTTCCTTGCAACGGTGATGCCTTTCACGCCGTATGGCGAAGTGATCGGGGCCTATGTCGTTTCCGCCATCTGCTTCGTCTGCCTGGGCCTGTCCGGCGCCTTCGAGCGCCTGGTGCGGCTGATCCCCGGCGGGATCGCAGCAGGCCTGCTCGCCGGCATCCTGCTGCAATTCGGCATCAATGCGTTCGGCGGCGCCAGCACCGACCCGGTGCTGGTCATCGTGCTGGTGCTGACCTACGCCATGCTGCGGCGCTTCACCACGCGGTTCGCCGTGGTCGGCATCCTCGTCACCGGCATGGCACTGCTCATCGCGCAGGACAGGATCGATATGAACGGCATTCACCTGAGCCTGGCGGCGCCGGTCTTCGAGATGCCCCGCTTCTCGGTGGGCTCCCTACTGGGGGTGGCACTGCCGCTTTTCGTCATCACGCTGACCGGGCAATACATGCCGGGCATGCTGGTGCTGCGTAACGACGGGTTCAAGACCAGCGCCAACCCGATCGTCACCCTCACGGGCTTGGGCTCGCTCGTCATGGCACCCTTCGGCGCGCACGCCTTCAACGTGGCGGCTATCACCGCTGCCATCTGCACCAGCAAGGACGCGCATGAAGATCCGTCGAAGCGCTACATCGCGGGCCTGGTATGCGGCCTTCTGTACGTCACGGTCGGCATCTTCGGTGTCACCCTGGCCAGCTTGTTCATGGTGCTGCCGCGCACCTTTGTCACCACACTGGCGGGACTCGCCTTGCTCGGTGCTATCGGAGGGAGTCTGGCCAATGCCATGGCCGAAGCCCGCACGCGCGAGACGGCGTTGATCACCTTCCTGGCAACCTCGGCCAATGTGACCCTGCTGGGCGTGGGAGGCGCATTCTGGGGCCTCGTGGCGGGTCTGGTTGTCCACCTGCTGATTCATGGGGGACGCAAGCCCCTGAAAGCAACGGTCACTGCCCAGTGAGCGGCCTATCCCGCGACCTGCGTCTCAACAAGGTTCTACGAAGCTCCGACAACCCAGGACGGTTGAGGCAAAAGAAAAACCCCTAAGTCTTTGATTGACCTAGGGGTTTTGGCTGTCACTGGATTTTCCCGGACAGAATGATGGTGCCGCTTGTCGGAATCGAACTGACGACCTTCCGCTTACAAGGCGGGTGCTCTACCAATTGAGCTAAAGCGGCTGAAAGAAAGCAGTGCTGGCGACGATTCTAAGCGGCCGGCTTTGGGGCCGACCGCGTCGTCACTTGATGCGCTTGAGCGACGGCCGGGTGCCACCACCGGCCGGCGGGCGCGGCGGCTCGTCGGTCGGGTCGGAAGGCGTCGAACCAGCATCGACCGTCTCGTCGCCCTCTTCGCCCGTCACCAGATGGAACACCTTGCTGGCATCGCCTTCGGCGCCGCGCGAGGCGTCGCGCAGCGGCATGCGCGGCGCGCTGTTCGGCGAAGCCGCGGCCGAAGTGGCGTCATCGCCATCGTCGGACGTGGTGGCGGCCGGCACGGGTGCCGGGAACGCCATGCCCTGGCCGTTCTCACGGGCGTAGATCGCGATCACGCGGCCGACCGGCACGCTGATCTCGCGCGCCGTGCCGGCGAAGCGGGCCTTGAACTCGATGAAGTCGTTGCCCAGCTTCAGTGAGCTGGTCGCGTCGAAGCTGATGTTCAGCACGATCTCGCCGTTCTTCACGTACTCGCGCGGCACCTGGACGGTGTCGTCGACCAGCACCGCCACATAGGGCGTGAACCCGTTGTCGGTGCACCACTCGTACAGCGCCCGGATGAGGTACGGGCGGGTGGAAGAGGACTCGAGCGCGTTGATCATGAAAGGCGGCGAAAAACGAAGGAAGCAAGCACGCAGCTTACTTACTTTCGCATGACCTTTTCGGAAGGCGTCAGTGCTTCGATGTAGGCCGGGCGCGAGAAGATGCGCTCGGCGTACTTCAGCAGCGGTGCCGCGTTCTTGCTCAGGTCGATGCCGTAGTAGTCGAGACGCCACAGCAGCGGCGCGATGGCCACGTCGAGCATCGAGAAGTTGTCGCCCAGCATGTACTTGTTCTTGAGGAACACGGGCGCGAGTTGCGTGAGGCGGTCGCGGATGTGCGAGCGGGCCTTTTCGAGCGCCTTCTCGTTGCCCTTGGCGGTGCGGTTCTCGAGTGTAGCGACGTGCACGAACAGTTCCTTCTCGAAGTTGAGCAGGAACAGGCGCACGCGGGCGCGGTCGACCGGGTCGCCGGGCATCAGCTGCGGATGCGGGAAGCGCTCGTCGATGTACTCGTTGATGATGTTCGACTCGTACAGGATCAGGTCGCGCTCGACCAAGATCGGCACCTGGCCGTACGGATTCATCACGCTGATGTCTTCGGGCTTGTTGTAGAGATCGACGTCGCGGATCTCGAAGTCCATGCCCTTTTCGAACAACACGAAGCGGCAGCGGTGGGAGAAGGGGCAGGTCGTTCCTGAATACAAGACCATCATGGCGAGAGACTCCTAAAAATCAAAAAGAGTGGGTCGCCTGGGCAACCCACTCTGTGGGACCGGACGCACGAGGCGCCCGGTCGGCGTGAACGGAATTACTTGACGTCTTTCCAGTACGAGGCGTTCAGTCGCCATACGAAAACCACCGACATGGCCAGGAACAGCAGCACCCAGACGCCGATGCGCACGCGGGTGTTCTGTGCCGGCTCGGCCATCCACTGCAGGTAGCCGACGAGGTCGCCCACTGCGCTGTCGAACTGCACCGGGGTCAGCGTGCCGGGGGTCACTTGCTCCCACTTGCCCGTGAACACGTCGGTGGCATGACCGTGCTGCTCGACCTTGGCGTGCACCGGCAGGCGCTCGCCCTGCAGTTCCCACAGCGGGTTCGGCATGGCGACGCTCGGGAACAGCAGGTTGTTCCAGCCGGTGGCCTTGGTGTCGTCGCGGTAGAAGCTGCGCAGGAAGGTGTACAGGTAGTCAGGGCCCGTGCCGCCGTGGCCGGCGCGCGAACGTGCGACCAGCGTCAGGTCGGGCGGCGTGGTGCCGAACCATTCCTTGGCCTGGCGCGCGTCGATGTTGGCCTTCATGGTCTCGCCGACCTTGTCAGTCGTGAACAGAAGGTTGTCCTTGATCTGCTGCTCGCTGATGCCGATGTCCTGCAGGCGGTTGTAGCGCATGAAGGCGGCCGAGTGGCAGTTCAGGCAGTAGTTGACGAACAGCTTGGCGCCGTTCTGCAGGGCCGCCACGTCGGTGGTCTTGTTGGGCGACTTGTCCCACGCCAGACCGCCCGATTCGGCGGATGCGGCCGCGGAGAAGGTCAGGCCCAGTGCCAGACCCATGACAGCGAGCCAGCCGGAAATTCTTTTCTTCATCGTGTTTCTCTCAAGCTCTCTTGCACTTGCGCGCGCATCAATGGGCGGCGAAGACCACGCGCTCGGGCACGGTCTTGAATTCGCCCTTGCGGCTCCACCACGGCATCAGCAGGAAGAAGCCGAAGTAGAAGAGCGTGCCAATCTGCGAGATGGTCTGGGCGATGTCCAGGGCGAACGAGCCGATGACCAGGTTGCCCCAGACACCAGGCGCCTGGATGCCCAGGTAGCCCAGGATCAGGAACAGGAACACGAACACGCCGTAGACATACTTGTGCCAGCTCGGACGGTAGCGGATCGACTTGACTTCGCTGTGGTCGAGCCACGGCAGGAAGAACAGGATGATGACCGAGCCGCCCATGATGACCACGCCCCAGAACTTGGCGTCGAAGGTCTTGAGCAGGAAGATCACGACGGCGGCCACGACCACGGCGGCGATCTTGAGGCCCATGCCCGACTTGCCCTTGATGAAGTTCCAGACGGCAGCGGCCGCGATGATCAGCGCGAACACGTTGACCATGTCGTCGGTGGTGGCGCGCAGCATCGAATAGAACGGCGTGAAGTACCAGACCGGAGCGATGTGGTTCGGCGTCTTCAGCGAGTCGGCCGGGATGAAGTTGTTGTACTCCAGGAAGTACCCACCGGCTTCAGGCGCGAAGAAGATCACGGCCGAGAAGATCGTGAGGAACACCACCACGCCGAAGATGTCGTGCACCGTGTAGTACGGGTGCGACGGGATGCCGTCGAGCGGATGGCCATCGGGACCGCGCTTGGCCTTGATCTCGATGCCGTCGGGGTTGTTCGAACCCACTTCGTGCAGCGCGATCAGGTGGGCCACCACGAGGCCGAGCAGCACCAGCGGCACGGCGATGACGTGGAAGCTGAAGAAGCGGTTCAACGTGGCGTCGCTCACGACGTAGTCGCCGCGGATCAGCAGGGCCAGGTCAGGACCGATGAACGGGATGGCGGCGAACAGGTTCACGATGACCTGGGCGCCCCAGTAGGACATCTGGCCCCAGGGCAGCAGGTAGCCCATGAAGGCTTCGGCCATCAGGCACAGGAAGATCGCGCAGCCGAACACCCAGATCAGCTCTCGCGGCTTGCGGTAGCTGCCGTACATGAGGCCGCGGAACATGTGCAGGTACACCACGATGAAGAACGCCGAGGCGCCCGTCGAGTGGATGTAGCGGATGAGCCAGCCCCAGGGCACGTCGCGCATGATGTACTCGACCGATGCGAACGCTTGGTTCGCGTCGGGCTTGTAGTGCATGACGAGGAAGATGCCGGTCACGATCTGGATCACGAGGACCAGCATCGCGAGCGAGCCGAAGATGTACCAGAAGTTGAAATTCTTCGGTGCGTAGTACTTGCCCCACTGGTCGTTCCAGAGCTTGGTCAGCGGGAAGCGGTTGTCGACCCAGTTGAGCAGCTTCTCGCCGGCGGGAGCGTTGGGGGAAACTTCGTGAAATTCAGCCATGTTCGTGGTCTCCCTCAGGCCTTTTTGCTGTCGTCGCCGATAAGCAGGCGCGTGTCGGACAGGTACATGTGCGGAGGCACAGGGAGGTTGTCAGGAGCGGGCTTGTTCTTGAAGACGCGACCGGCGAGGTCGAACGTGGAGCCGTGGCAAGGGCAGAGGAAGCCGCCTTCCCAGTCGTTCGGCAGCGAGGGTTGCGGGCCGGCCTGCAGGCGGTCGACCGGCGAGCAGCCGAGGTGGGTGCAAATACCGACCACGACCAGCACATCGGGCTTGATCGAACGGTGGCCGTTCTGTGCGTACTTGGGCGTGAATTCGTCGGGGTGACGCTTGGAGAGCGGATCGGCGAGCTGGCCATCGAGCTTGGCGAGTTCGGCGACCTGGTCAGGGCTGCGCTTGAGGATCCAGACCGGCTTGCCGCGCCATTCGACGGTGATCTTTTCGCCGACCTTCAGGGCCGAGATGTCCACTTCGACCGCGGCGCCCGCGGCCTTGGCCTTTTCGGACGGCTGGAATGTGCTCACAAAAGGGATTGCGGTGGCCACGCCGCCCGCTACGCCGGCACAGCTGGATGCGATCAACCACGTCCGCTTGCTTGTGTCGATCCGGGGCGAGCCGGAGGTCATGTCACTCATGGGGATCCTCTAAGTCTTCTTCGCTGGAGCAGGGGCTGACCTTTGCCACAGCAAGGTCAACCCGAGATTGTAGCGGGGCGCAAAAGGGTTTTTCAATGATTGCCGCGCGTGCGCACGGCGCCGCAGCACGTGCGCGACAGCACGCGACGACCCTCGGCGCTCAGCTCAGCAGCCCGTACTGGGTCGCCTGCCGGACGGCCTGTGTTCGGGACTTGACGGCCAGCTTGCGGTAGATCCGCTTGGCGTGGAACTCGACCGTGTTGATCGAGAGACAGATCGCTTCGGCAATCTGCCGATTGCTCCAGCCTTGCGCGATCAGGCGCAGCACATTGAGCTCCCGAGGTGACAGCAGCCCGGGAGCAGGCATCGGGGGCGAGACCGTATCGTCGTCGCGCAGCGCGGACTCGACACCCTCCGGTTTCGCGGATGCCGCAATCAGGCCGAGGACACGGCGCGCGACGCGTGCGTCCACCGGCGAACCGCCGCGCTCGATCGAGCGCAGCAAGAAAGAGAGCTCGACATCGTCGGCGCTCGTCAGCAGGTAGCCGGAGGCTCCTGACGAGATCGCAGCTTCGACCAGAAGGCGGTCGTCGTCCTTCGACATGGCGATGGCGTCGATCTGCGGGTAGGCGCGCCGCAGGTGAGACAGAAGTGCGACGCCGCCGTCATCGGACAAGTGCATGTCGACCAGCACCAGGTCGTAGGGCAGCGCTGCCAGCAGATGGATCGCTTCTGCGAGCGTGGAGGCAATCACCACTCGACGGCCGGGGGCCAGGTCGCACAGGAGGCGTCGCATGCGGTCGGCCAGTGCCAAGTCGCCCTCGACGATCAATGCGCCGAAGAATGCGCAACCCAAGCCGGCGTATCGCCCGACGAGTGCAGGCGCCGACTGTGCGCTGCTGGCGGACAGGTGATTCATCATGAGCAGACGCCTCCGATCACGCCAATTGCCGCGCCCAAGTACGCCCGCACACCTTCCGCTAACCCGCCCTCAGACAATCGAACCACGCATATCCCCTTGTTGTGCCCCACGGCATACCTTGAATGTCAACTTTCGTTTCAGGCACAGCAGGAACGATGCCCGGGCCTCGGCGATACAGCCAAACGCAAAGGGGCTTCGGCCAGCACGTTGATTTCATTGAAGAATTGCAGCGACGGCAGTCAGCGCCACGCTGATCGAGGCGCACGTCAGTCGTTGCCGTTACGGCCGCGCCCAACGGAACGTTACGTAGCATCGAGATACACATGCACTCGTCACACTCACCCGCAAAAATCGAGGCAATATGCGGTTACAACGATGCTGTGACAAACGCCCCATGCCCAAGGCCAAATTAGTTGCGGCACACTTCTGATGCTGCTAATCTCGACTCAAGAGCATAAAAACCCTTTGAGAGGATCACTGTGAAGATGAACAAACTGGTTGCTACCGTCGCCCTTGCCACCCTGGCAATCTCGTCGGCTATTGCCCAAACGCAGGTTACCCCTGCGCCCGCAAGCAACAACACTCGCGCATTTGCACCGGGCCCTGCTGGCGCTCCGAGCGCAACCGCTGCTGGCCTCGGCGGCCTGACCCCCGCTCAATGGGGCGCTGTTGGAGGCACCGGCGCACTGATGCTGGCCCTCGGCAGCAGCAACAACGGCAACGGCGGCGGCGGCTTCTTCGTCCCCGGCACCGGCACCACTGGCACGGGCACCACCGGCACGCGTTAATGCTGGTTGCCCTCCTGAAAGGAGGGCATTCGCTGAAAAGTCCGCGCGTTGCTCCCGCCACGCGACTCTTAGAACGTTGCCTTTTGGCAACGTTTTTCTTGGGCGTTGGCGGTTGCTCCTCCGGAACTTCAGCCATGCTGGATTCAGCTCGACTGCTGTATCGCGGCGAGTCCTCAGCACCCCAGCCCGATTTCAATCCCAGCTATCGCTACCTGAGAACCAGCGTCAATGGGCGCATCGTTTTCATGGTACTCGGCTACATCGACCAGCGCGCCGAAGGGCCCGTCGAGGTTTGGTACAGCGGCTCGGGTGAGGTCGTTCGACTCCTGAATGGCCAGTTGGTCGGTACGACTGGCTTGTCCATCGACTGGCGCGACGTTCGACTCTCCAATCCGCCTGCTTGGCAAGCTCATGCTGCCAACCCAACGCAGACCTACGCTCGAGAGCGCGACCTGATGCCCGGCTATCGCTTCGGCATCCGCGACGACATCGCGCGTACATCGATCGCGCCTCCCACCGACAGCGCCCTTGCTGGCGCGTCCGCCAACTCCTTGCGTTGGTATGAAGAACGCAGTGTGTCCCGTCCTGCGGCAGCCTCCGTTCCTCCCGCCCGCTTCGGCGTTTCATTTGCTTCTGGCGCCCCACAGGTCGTGTATTCGGAGCAATGTATTTCCCGCGACCTCTGCATGAGCTTCGAACAGTGGACACCCCCCGCACCAGCAGCCGACACCGCGGCGCGCGCTGGTACATGAGCCCCCTTTTTCTGCAAGCCATCAGACCCTCGCATTGGCCCCGTCGGACGGCCTTTGCCTGCGCGCTGATGGCGAGTCTTGGCGCCCTGGCAGAGCCATTGCAGAACATGGCGACTGTGGAACCCGCAAATGATGCCGAGGTGCGCCCCGGCGAGCGGCTGAGCACCTGGCTGCTGCGCCAACCAGAGGACACAGCAGTATCCGGGCTGGCATGGCGCGTGCCGCAGGAGCGGCTGGCCCAGCAGTTCCTGAAGAACACCCTGCTTGTGCGCCTTGAGGCAGCCAGCAGGCGTGCACCGCGCTCAGAGCAACTCGATCGGCTGAAGCTCATTACGTGGCTGCAGAACCTCCCGATCACCGGCCGCGTCGCGCTGGGTGTCGTGGACCCACGCTGGCTGCAGGCGCACCCCGATCAAGATCCCTTGCTGTCGGCCGGACAGCAGCTCGTTCCACCCCCTTCGCAATTGAAAACCATCGCGGTCGTACGGCCCGATGGAGAACTTTGCCATGTGGCACACGAGGCCGGCCGGACCGTTTGGGACTACGTCCTAGCCTGCGCGCCCAACACTGCCCACGATTGGGCATGGGTTGCGCAGCCCGACGGCCGGACGTCGCGCGTAGGCATCGCCCCCTGGAACGGCCACCCTTCCGACGAACCGGCTCCCGGCGCGTGGATCTGGGCAGCGCCGCGCGGCATGACCGAACTGGTCGACGCATCGGAAGGCATCATCAAGTTCCTTGCGACACAAGGCCCGTCGCCCCAGGCAGCAACGCTTCGCGCAACCACGGCGGCGCTTGCGCCCGCCGAGCCGGTCATCGCGACCAGTCAGCCCGCTCTGCCGCCAGTGCCACCGGAAAGCATCATCTCCGTGAGCTCCGACGCTTCGGCCCCGCAGTACAAAGCACCGCGCACAAGCAGCAACGACTGGGGCGAAACAGGTCTTCTCCAAACGCCGACGGCTCGCATGGGCGAGGCCGGCGATTTCCGCACGTCGATCAGCCACGTATCGCCCTATACGCGACTGAACGTGATGTTCCAGCCGCTGGACTGGATGGAGGCCGGTTTTCGCTATACCTCCATCAGTAACCGCGCGTATGCCGCCAGTACCACCGGTCAAAGCAACAAGGACAAGAGCATCGACGTGAAGCTGCGGCTGCTTCGCGAATCCGCCTATGTGCCTCAGGTTGCATTGGGCTTTCGCGACCTTGGCGGTACCGGCCTCTTCTCGGCCGAATACCTGGTCGCCAATAAGCGCTATGGCGATCTCGATTTCAGCCTCGGCATCGGCTGGGGGTATCTGGGCAGCAGCGGAAACATCCGCAACCCCCTGCTGGCCTTGAGCAATCGTTTCAGAACTCGCCCAGTCACCTCCCCCGCGGGCGGCGACGCAAACTTCAACGCCTTTTTCCGCGGACCTGCTGCGGTGTTCGGCGGCATCGAATGGCGCACCCCCTGGGATCCCCTGACCGTCAAGCTCGAGTACGAAGGCAACAACTACAAGAACGAACCTCAGCAGAACAACCAGGTTCAGCGCTCGCCTTTCAACATCGGGCTGGAATATCGCTACTCACCCGGCGTCGCCTTCACCGCCGGCCTGGAACGCGGCAACAAAGTGATGGTGGGCCTGACCCTGTCCACCAACATGGCGAACATGCGAGCCAGCAAGCCCGCAGATCCGCCACCGCCTCGCTTCACCCCAGAGGCACCGGCCAATCCACCCGGCTGGGCCACCACCGCCGCGGAAATCCAGGCACGCACCGAATGGACCGTGCAGCGCATCGCGCCGCAAGGCGACAGCGCACACGTGTGGATCACTGAAAGTCACACGGTGTACCGCGAGGCCCGCGTGCAGCAAGTCATTGCCGTCATGCATCGCGATGCACCAGCCTCGATCAAGAACTTCATCCTTCATTACAACGAGCGTGGCCTGGCGCTGCACACGCAGGTCGTTGATCGCAGCGAATGGGTGACAGCGCACTACCAGGCGCAGACACCCGCAGAACTGCGCGCTACGGACCAGCGTGACTACGCCCCGCCACGCGGCCCGACCGAAGACGGGCTCTATGCGCCAGCAGCGCCGCTGCGCGCACCCGCCGACGCAACAGCCGTCGCCACCGCATCGCCCGGCGAGACGCCGACCATGGCGCCCTGGGAGCGGCGCACGGAAAAACTCACCTTCGGCCTGACCCCGAGCTTCTCGCAGATCCTCGGCGGCCCCGATGCCTTCCTGCTCTATCAACTCGGCGTCTCGGCCACTGCGGAATACCGCTTCACACCAAGCACCTGGGTGAATGCCGCGGTGAACTGGCGCTTGATCGACAACTTCGACAAGTTCACGTACACGGCGCCCAGCAACCTTCCGCGCGTGCGAACCTACCAGCGCGAGTACGCAACGACCAAGCGGTTGACGATGCCTGTGTTTCAGTTGACCCACGTGGGCCGGCTGAACGAAGACCAGTACTACAGCATCTACGGCGGGGCCCTCGAGTCGATGTTTGCCGGCGTGGGCGCCGAATGGCTCTTCCGCCCGTGGCGCAGCAAGTTTGCCTTCGGTGTCGACATCAACCACGTGCGCCAACGCGACTTCGCACAAGACTTCGGCCTGCGCGACTACAAGGTCAACACCGGCCACGCCACGCTCTATTGGGATACGGGCTGGAACGGCGTGCAAGCTAGGATCAGCGCTGGTCAATATCTTGCGGGCGATCGTGGTGTCACGCTCGACATCAGCCGTCGCTTCGACAACGGCGTGACGATCGGCGCCTGGGCGACCAAGACCAATGTGTCGGCCGCACAGTTCGGCGAAGGCAGCTTCGACAAGGGCATCTACGTGTCCATCCCCTTCGACGCGCTGCTGCCGCGCTCGAGCAAGTTCACTGCGAACTTTGCCTGGGCGCCGCTGATACGCGACGGTGGCGCCAAGCTGGGGCGGATCAACCCGCTGTTCGAGATGACGTCGATACGGGATCCGAAAACCTTTAGCTTCTCGCCACCCGACGCCAAGGCGCCAAAAGCGGGAGACAACATCCTCGACTTCAAGCGAGCGCAGTAGGCGACGTCACTGAAAACAAAAGAGCCCCGATCTGGGGCTCTTTTGTTTTCAACGTGATGAGTCGAGGTGGAAAAAGAACGAAGCAGTTCTATCGAATCAGATTGCCACGGCAATTGGATTCGGCGCGGACGGCGGATTGGCCTCGTCCCCCTGCGCAGCGCCGGCAGCCGCTGCAAGCGGCAGAGCCCGGTCACGCACGCTGTGACGTTCCATATGCACCCAATCCACCACCTCTGCATGAGGCCGATAGCCGGGCAGCATCTGCGCCAGCGTCCGCTTCAGCATAGGTACATCGCTGCTTTCAAGTGCCGCATTCAGCGTCTCGAACTGGCGCCAGAGCTCGTTCCACGGCAGGCAAGGATCGTGCGCCTTCATCACACGAGGATGCACCGTAGGCATCGCGCTGTCGCCAATCAGGAGCTCTTCATAGAGCTTCTCTCCAGGGCGCAACCCGGTCACCTGCAACTCGATATCACCATCCGGCGAATCCTCGTCACGGACTGTGCGCCCCGAAAGCTCCACCAACCTACGGGCGAGGTCAATGATCCTCACGGGCTCGCCCATGTCGAGCACGAAGACATCGCCGCCTTGCGCCATTGCGCCCGCCTGGATCACCAACTGAGCAGCTTCGGGAATGGTCATGAAATAGCGCGTGATGTCCGCATGCGTGAGCGTGATCGGGCCACCGGCCTCGATCTGCTTGCGAAACAACGGCACCACAGAACCACTCGAGCCCAACACGTTACCGAAGCGGACCATCGAGAAGCAGGTGTCCGAACTCTGCTGCGCCAGCCCCTGCAATGCCATTTCGGCGACGCGCTTACTGGCCCCCATGATGTTCGTCGGCCGCACCGCCTTGTCGGTGCTGATAAGGACAAAATTGGGAACCTTGCACTCCATGGCGATCCGCGCCGTCGTGAGCGTGCCCATCGCGTTGTTTCGCACACCCTGTGCCGGGTTGTGCTCGACCAGAGGCACATGCTTGTACGCCGCCGCGTGATAGACCGTGTCAGGGCGCCAGGCGCGCATCACTTCACGCAGCCGCGCTGCATCGCATACCGAAGCAAGCAATGGGACGACACGTACGGTCGGGGCCAGCTGCTCCAGTTCCTGATGGATGGCATAGAGCGCGTACTCGCTCAACTCCACGAGCAATAGCGTGGAGGGCGACAATTGAACGATCTGTCGGCACAGTTCGCTGCCGATGGAGCCACCAGCACCGGTGACAAGCACCACTTGGCCGCGGATGTGCTTGTGCAACAGATCTGCCACCGGCTCAACCGGATCTCGCCCCAGCAAGTCCTCAATGTCGACTTCGACCAGATCATTGACCTGAACTTTGCCATTGGCCAAATCTAGCAGCCCCGGAAGCATTCGTACATGCAGATGCAGAGGCAACAACTGGTTCAAAATTTCGACACGGCGCCCGTGGCTGGCTGAAGGCATCGCAAGCAGGACATCCGTGATCCCCCAACTGGCAGCATTGTCCCTAAGCCATTCCGAAGATCGAATGCGAAGACCGTTGATTGTGTTGCCCTGGAGGTGCGGACTGTCATCGACGAAAGCGCGGACCACCATGTCCCGGCTTTGCATCAACGCCGCGGCCAACTGCAAGCCGGCGCTCCCCGCACCGTAGATCACGACCTGAGGCAGTTGCTTGCGCTGCAGCGCGCTCATGTAGAGGCCGCCCAACCAATAACGCGCAAACATGCGCGAACCTGCGATGGCCAGGAATAAGAGCAACGGCACCAACAGACCCACCGTGCGCGGCACACCTCTCACACCGACCACCGAAAAGATCAACGCATAACCGAGGCCAAACAACACGCATGCGCGCACGATGGCCATGACTGCAGCCGTCCCGGCATATCGAAAGATGGCCCGGTAGAGACCAAACACCACAAAGAGGGGGAGCGCTAGCGCGACAGCTACTGCGACGGCCGACCACTGAACGCCACGCAGCGCCATCCACTGCTCGAAGCGAAAACTGAACGCCAACCAGACGCACAGCACGCAGAGCGCTGCGTCGACACCCAAAGCCAGCACGCGCTTCATGGGACGCGGCAAGGCAAGCAAGGGCGCAGCCAGACGATTGATCAAACTGAAAACTCCTGCGGCGCTTGGAGTGCGCCGCGCTGCAACAATTGTCTGTGAAGGGTACCCATTCCCCCCCCCCAATTCAGGGGATTCGCGACACTCACAATGTCATTTTTTGTATCTTTTGCATCGACATGACTTTGGTCATAGAGGGCTCGTCAGCGCCTCCTGATGCTCTTCTGGGAGGCGAAAGCCCCATTCGAGGTGCGAACACTGCCCCTTTGGCCACATTGGCAGCGGAGAAGGCTGCAAGTGGCCCTGACTACAATGCCAAGCGCGTGCTCGGCTTTTGCCCCCTCTTGCCCAGATGGCACAACCCAACCGCTGAACTAAGAATAAATGGTGAGGAATTTCTGGATGACATGTGATTTCATGCCGCATATGAAGCACACGACACGCAATTTATTGAGTCAGCCTGCAAAGGCCCGAGTCTTTGCAAGGAAGCGAGCCGCATGAAATCCGTTCTGGTGGTGTGCATCGGCAACATCTGCCGCAGCCCAATGGGGGAAGCGCTGATCGCCGCGGCCTTGCCTCAAGTTCAAGTAGCGTCTGCCGGAACTGGTGCCTTGGTTGGCCATCCCGCAGATCCGCTCGCGCGCAAACTCATGGCCGAACGCGGCATCGACATCGAAGCTCATCGGGCGCGGCAGCTCACAGGGCTCATGTGTCAGCAGGCCGATCTGATCCTTGCGATGGACGAAGCACAGCGATTGCATATCAGCCAACGGCACCCGCTTACTCGCGGCAAAGTGTTTCGGCTCGGCGAAGTTGCTCGTACGGACATTCCTGACCCCTACCGCATGGGCCGTCCGGCCTTCGAGCACGCCCTGCAACTTATAGCTGACGGCGCCCAAGCTTGGGCCGAACGCATCCGCAAACTCTCATGACACCTTCTGCTCCCACCCCGGCTCCTTCCGCAGCACTCGCTCGCGACGATGACGACGACACGATTCATCTGTCCGAGTACTTTGACATCCTGCTCGACCGAAAGTGGCTTGTGGCAGGCGTTACCGCCATTGCTCTAATCATCGGCACGGGCTATGCACTCTTGGCTACGCCGATCTATCAGTCCAACCTCCTTATTCAAGTTGAAGACTCCGCCCCTGACGCCAAGAATTTCCTTGGCGACACCGCGAATCTCTTTGATGTAAAAACACCGGCCGCAGGCGAAATCCAGATTCTGAGGTCGCGGATGGTCGTTGGCGGAGCTGTTGAGGCCAAGCAGCTGTACATTGATGCGCAGCCGCGCTATCTGCCGCTCATCGGCGAATGGCTTTCAACGCACGCCAAAGAGCTATCGACCCCCGGCTTTCTAGGCATGGGCGGCTACGCTTCGGGCACTGAGGCCATCGATATTGCGAAGTTCGACGTGCCTTCCGCACTGGAAGACCAGAAGCCTTTCGTCATCACCGCAATGGCTGGCGGACAATACACACTAAGCCACCCCGATCTAGCAGAACCACTGATCGGAACCGTCGGCAAGACGCTCAACCAACAAGTGCCCGACGGAATCATCACGCTGATCGTTTCGCGGCTCGACGGCAAGCCGGGTGCCGAATTCCTTGTCTCGCGTGCTTCACTGCTGGCCACCATTGAGGACTTGCAGAAGCGGGTGCAACTCGGCGAACAAGGAAAGCAGTCGAATGTGATCAGCGTCTCCCTCGAGGATAGTGATCGTGATCGCCTGCGTCGCACACTCAACGAGATTGGCGCTCAGTACGTGCGCCAGAACGTCGAACGCAAGGCTGCTGAAGCCGAAAAGACAATCGATTTCCTCGAGCGACAGCTGCCCGAATTCAAGCAGCAATTGGAAGACTCAGAAGACGCCTACGCGCGCTTCCGCAATCAGAATGGCACCGTCGCTTTCGACGAAGAAGCTAAAGCGGCGCTAGGTCTATCCGTGCAATTGCAGACCAAATTGCTCGAGTCCCAGCAGGTGCGGCGCGAACTCCTTTCGCGCTTTACCGAGAGCAATCCGAAGGTAAAAATGGTCGATGGACAGATCGCCGCAATTCGCCACGAAATCGATGACCTTGAAACCCGGGTCAGCGCTATGCCAGCCATTCAACGCGATGCCTTGCGGCTGGAGCGAGACGTCCGCGTCAATGGTGAGCTTTACAAATCGATGCTCAACAGCTCGTTGCAGTTGCGCCTGGTGAAAGAAGGCAAGATTGGCAATGTGCGACTACTCGATACAGCTGTCGAGCCTAGAAAGGCGGTCAAACCGCAAAAGCCGTTGGTCATCGCACTGTCTCTGATGCTGGGACTCATGGCTGGCGTTGCATTTGCCATCCTCCGCAGCAAGCTCTCAAGCGGTATCCGCAATCCGCAGGAAATCGAAGACCGACTTGGCCTTAACGTCTATTCCGTGGTCCCACTGGCACTTGAGCAGGAAACAATCTTGGAGCACATTGCCGGTGGTGCGAAGGGCGTGCAATTGTTAGCGGTGACCTCTCCCGAAAGTCTTGCCGTCGAGAGCCTACGCAATCTGCGTGTGTCCCTGCAATTGACTTTGATGGAGACTGGCAACAACCGCGTGCTTATCACGGGTGCCACCCCTGGAGTAGGCAAGAGTTTTGTCTCAGGTAATTTCGCTGTCATCATGGCGCAAGCTGGAAAGCGCGTACTGCTGATAGACGCCGACTTGCGCAAGGGTCACCTTCAAAAGGCCTTCGGGCTACCACGCAAAGGCGGATTGGCAGAGGTGCTGGCAGGCGACATGACACCCGAGCGGGCGATCCATGTTCAAGTGATCCCTAACCTCGACGTCCTTACGACCGGCGCCTATCCCTTCAACCCCGCGAATATGATGCTGTCGTCCGCGCTGGGCGACTTACTGAACGACTTCTCGGAACGCTACGATCTAGTGGTGATCGACAGTCCGCCGGTGCTGGTGGCCGCAGATGCTGCCGCAGTCGCAGCACATGCAGGCGCCGTTTTGCTGGTCGCCCGCGACAACCTAACCCAACTGGGTGAACTGAACGAGAGCATCAAGCGGCTCGCGCACGCCGGCCAGCAAGTCAATGGTGTGGTCTTCAATGGCATGGACCTTTCGCGTCGGCACTACGGCAGCTATGGCTACAAGTACGGCGGCTATCGGTACACCGAGTACAAATACAAGGAAGAAGCGACCTAAAGCTTCAAAGAGCCGAGCTCAATGGGCCTATACAAGGCCATCAGCGCTGCACCGTACTTGACCTCGATGAAGCTGGTAGCGATTTTCGAAGAATCGCAACAGCACAGATATCAACTAAGACGAACGAAGGGTGGCCAGCCTCTGCACCATCGAGGCCAGAACCGCACCGCTCAACAGCCCCACGCCATCTGCCCATAAGTCGCCCCACTCGGCTAAGCGATCTGGCGTAAGCGACTGCAATACTTCGATAAGTCCCCCATAGCCGAGCAACGCCAACAGCGTCTCTGGCATGCGAGCAGGCCATGCCCCATGCGCAAGAAATGCTAGCACCGCAAAACCTAACGCGTGATTTCCCTTGTCCCAACCAGTGCTCGGCGGCGAAAGAGATGCGGGCATCAAGCTGAGCACCAGCAGCGCCAGCATAGCGATAGCCAGCAACCAACGCCATAAGATCACATGAGCCGGAAGGCGGCCCCACATCGTCAGGCTGAGGCCTCTGTCAATACTTGTGCGATAACCTGGCAGCTCTTGTTCATCTCGATCGAAGTCAGCGTTGGGTGAACCAAGAACATCAAGCTCGTCTCGCCTAACGCACGCGAGACAGGCAATCGGTTAGCCGGCCGCCACCCAGTGTCATCAAATGCGCGCTCCAGATACACCTCGGAACACGAGCCTTGATAGCAAGGCACACCCTGCGCTTGAATGGCTTCTACTATCCGATCTCGGCTCCAGCCGGCGGCCAACTTCTCTGGCTGCACATAGATATAACACTTGTAGTGGGCATGAATACTGCCAACCGCCTCGTGATTCGCGAAGACAGGAACTCGAACCACAGCATGAGGCCCTGCGACCTCCCACACCGCCTGCGCATGACGCGTGCGCGCAGCAGTCCAGTCGGTCATGCGACGCAATTGAATGCGGCCGATGACCGCCTGCAACTCCAACATTCGCCAGTTGGTGCCGAAACTCTCGTGCACCCAGCGAAAACCGGGCGGATGCTTACGCTCGTAGACGGCTTCGTAGCTCTTTCCATGGTCCTTGTATTGCCACATGGCTCGCCAAAGTGCTTCGTCATTGGTGGTAACCATGCCCCCCTCTCCACCAGTAGTCATGATCTTGTCTTGGCAAAAAGACCAAGCACCGGCATGGCCGATGGACCCAACAGATCTGCCCTTGTAGTGGGCCCCATGCGCCTGCGCACAGTCTTCAATGACCTTGAACCCGTGCGCAGCGGCGAGCGCCATGATCGGATCCATGTCGCACGGCCAGCCGCCCAGGTGCACGCAGATGACGGCCTTGGTGCGCGACGTAATCACACGCGCGATAGTCTCTGCCGATAGATTGCCACTCTCCACGTCAACGTCTGCGAATACAGGGGTTGCCCCCGCATTCACAACGCACGAGACGCTGGCAATGAAGGTGCGCGGCGTGACGATCACCTCGTCACCGGGACCAATGTCCATGCCCTTGAGAATCACGTCCAGTGCCAGGGTCCCATTGGCCAACGCCACGGCGTGCGCGGTGCCGGTCCATGCTGCAAATTCCTTCTCGAACTCGCGACATTCCTGACCGGTCCAGTAGTTGACCTTGTTGGACAACAGCACGCGCTGTACAGCAGCGGCCTCTTCGGGTGTAAAGCTGGGCCAGGGGGAAAAAGGAGTATTCAACACAACAGATCAACCTCTCAGGAGTGCTTTGGCGGGATTGCCAACAACAGTGGCGCCGGGTGGTACATCGCGGGTGACGACAGCCCCCATACCGATTACCGAGCCCCGACCAACAACGAGGGGCAAGCCCGGCCTACCCTGCTTAATAACGGCGCCGGCACCGACGTAGACGTGGTCTTCGATGACTACATTGCCATTGCACTTGACGCCAGGTGCGAACGTGACGAAATCGCCGATCACGCAGTCGTGCTCGACGTAGCTGTACAGATTGGCATGGAAGCACTTGCCGATGCGAATGTTGGAAGTAAGGGTCACGAACGGACTGAGCGCAGCCCCCTGGCCGAGTGTTACGTCATCCATGACGACCACATTGGAAGCTGCCACCGTCCAGGGATGCACACCATCGACCGCACAGCGCTTTGCAATCCGCTCGCGAACCGCACCGTTGGCAATAGCCACGACGACATGCCTTGCACTCGCCTCGACACGCAAGAAGTCTTCGTATCGCAACACACGATGCCCATTGACGACCGCAGCTTCAGGCTGGTCATCCACGAACACTAGTTGAGTCGCCGCGACGCCCTCGCGCTCCAACTGCACGCGAGCCAATGGCATGACACCGCGACCACAGCCACTGGCCCCAAACACGGCAAACAGTGGCGAAATCATTGTTCTGACTCCATCCGAGAACCGGTAAAGCGCGGCATCGTTGCTTCACCTGCCGCACTGATGCCATCCCGCACCAACACTTTGCGAACCGTGAGCCAAAGGATCTTGATGTCGAGCCACATCGAACGGTTGCTTACGTACCAAACGTCGAGTTTGAACTTCTCTTCCCAACTCAACGCGTTGCGTCCATTGATCTGCGCCCAACCAGTGATGCCGGGCCGCACGTCATGCCGACGGAGTTGTTCCGGTGAATACAACGGCAAGTAGTCCATCAACAACGGACGAGGTCCCACCAGACTCATGTCCCCTTTGAGCACGTTCCATAGTTCTGGCAGTTCATCAAGACTGCTGGCACGCAGGAATCGACCGAATGTCGTCAGCCGTTCAACGTCGGGCAACAACCGGCCATCAGCTGCACACGCGTCCGTCATGGTTCGAAACTTGACCATCTGGAATGGTCGACCGTGCAAACCCGGACGAATCTGTCGGAAGAACACCGGACTGCCGAGCTTGCGACGCACCTGCCAAATCACAAACAGGAGCGGCAAAGCAAGGACCAGCAAGCCTAGAACGGCCACTGAGAAATCAAAAAATCTCTTCATCCGCGGCATCCTTCAAGAGGCTGCGGATTCAATAAGGCCGCGGATATGCTCATAACTCAACCTGCGATCAAATAAATTTATTAACTCCTGCGGCATAGCCCGGTACAAATTTGAGGAGGCCACGTCTACGGCCTCGATAAAACTCTGCACATCACCAGCCTCATAATAAATTGCACCCGCTTTCTCCAAGATAGAGATTGCTTCCGGATTTTTTTGACTCGAAATGATCGGCTTTTGCAACAAAATATAATCAGATAGTTTATTCGTCACCGACTGCTTGGCCGATTTATTTATTGGATTTATCAAACAATCGGCGCCCTTTGCAATCGCAATCATTTCGTCATAATTAACAAATCCATAAAATTTAACCAAGGGCGACGCCAATTTCATCAATTCCCCCTTAAGAGGCCCGTCCCCTAAAATATGCAACCTAAAATCCAAGTGCAGTTCATGAAATTGGGCAAATGCCAAGAGTACAGTTCTCAAGTCATAGCTATGCCCCAACGTTCCAAGGTAAACAAAGTTCAGACTTTTAGCCTCGAGTATTCGAGGAGAGATCGAGTTAATTCTCTCTGCATCGGATCCGATATAGATCACCTTCCCTGGAGCCCAACCGTTTGCCTCTCCCGCCCTCTTAAGATACGTATCAGAAACAGCAATCAATTCGTCAGCAGCCGCATAGGCCAAATTCGCTCTACGCGAAAAAGGAAGTAATTTTTGAGGAATTCTTCCTATAAATGGAAGCGCTCCCGCCAAGGCTTCAGGCCAGATATCCTGCACATCGACAATCAGCTTGTATCCGTATTTTTTCTTCTCTGCCCCTAGCAAGATGTTTGTCTGCAACAGTGGATAAGCTGAATAAACCACGTCATATCGCTTCGAGAGAAATTCTCGCCTCATCCATTTTTTGAAATTCCTCACGAATTTCCAATGACTGTAGACGCGAGAAATTGAAATATTATCTCGATAGCCCGGCTCGGGAATCAACACTACCCTATAAGGCAATCCCGCAAAGCTTTCCGCCCTTTGAGATTTATCAAAATGCCGAAATGAACTCGTCAAAAGCGTAACGTCAAAAGACGAACTCAACAATTGAGCGAGATACAAAAATCTATTGAAATACGCCTCTCCAGGCAGAGAGCAAAAGGGAGCAACAATCAATACCTTCTTCATTTCTCACCAAATGCCATTTGCCAAGCCCCAGCATGAAAAATCACAAGCACAACCATGGGCAGAAAATAAAACAACACAAACTTTCTAACCGAGGATTTAGTAATCCCTCTCACCCTCTCCAAGCACAAATACAAAAATATCTGCAAGGAAATTATAGTCAACCAATTTCTAGAAATAATCCAGTTGGCAAATGGCGTAATGGTAATCAGAAGCCCCACAAAAAACAGAGTGAGGCTGAGAAATTTGCTTGCCTCAAGTCGAAAAAAAGGCATCTCGAACTGATGCTTCTTTATCAGGGGCTCCACACGCAACAGCAAAGCGAAATACAAAGAAAGGCTCGCATAGAGAATCACCTTCCAGAACGGCTCCTCCAACGCATCGCCGCCGGTTTCAAATGCTTTGATCACTGCATCGTTCGTCGACATCAAAAGAAGTATCGAAAAACCGAAAATCCCCAACATTATTTTATGTAGCGAACGGATCTCTCGAAAAAAAATCAGCGCAAGAGCGGGGACAATAAAAATTGATCCATTGTGCGAAAGGACAGCCAGAATCACAAATATCGCAAATCGGCGCGGCCATCTATTAACAGCAGCGATTAAAGCACTCGCCAAAAATGCGAAGGCAATATATTGACGAAGAACATTAAAACTCAATAAGACAAAAGCAAATGTTGGGTAGAAAAATGGGAATCTCTCAGCCGCAAATCCTGAGCGAAAGCAGGCAGCCGCGACACCGAGGAGAACAATTAAATCAAGAAGAATCAGCTGCTGTGGCAAAGTCCAAGAGGCGGAAAACTTAGACAGCAGATCCAAAACACCCCAAGAGACAATTTCTTTTAGGTAATAAAAAGACCAATCACCAACACCTTCTCGAAGAACTACCTCATATCGCTCGACGTCAATTCCAAAGTCCGCCTGCGACTTAACTAAATAATTAAAAATAAAAAGACAAATCGAGAGAGCAATTACCACGTATTTCATGCAAATCTCATCGAAACACTCCCCACACAATCAAAACAAGCAATGGAGAAATCACCGCGACACCAAATATCTTCCCCGCAAAAACGGAGTGATATCCGTCGTTTGCATATCCGGCCTCCTCTGCAACTGCAAGATGCGGATTGGTATAAAAGTTCAACAACAAAGATCCAATGCCGGATACCGCGCCCGTTAGCTGCAAAATTGAACCCCTGTAATTAAAATGATATATTGCAATCAGATTTAGCACAAAAGATACGGAAACAAACAAACCCGTGGTTATCGCCGACGAATAAAAAAATGATGGTATGAGTCGCCCCTTCAACGGGGAAATCCCTCTTCCTTTTTCAAAGCTAATTGCCGAAAACGAGTGAAGCTTGTATCCGTCGGTTTTTATTTTTTGCAGCACTTGGCAGAATGATTCACTTATCATTCCCCAATACAGGTAGACCAGACTCGTTCCCACCGCCGCAAACAGCAGGCCGCAAGCGGTTAATTCAAGAAGCTCGCGAGGAGCAGCCCCCGTGTCCACACGGAATCCAATCAGGGGGCCGATCAGAAATCCAAGAAATCGGTTCAACGAAAGAATTGCGTTGTGAAAGCTATATCCTAGTGAGACGGATCCAATTTTCCACCCAGCATATCTCGCAATTAAGGCAGAAGACTCAATCGTCACAAACAAAAAGAACACCACCACTATGACGATATTCAGCACCTTCACATCTCCAGATAGGTGCCGAGCGTCGCCCGTGCATGCCGTTCTATTTCATCCATAGCCTTAACCGAAATCTGGTCTTCGTACACGATAGATTCAAAATTTCTGTAATCAAAGTCAAAAGAAATTAAAAGAGGCGCTTGAGGTTTCACCCCCCCTCCTTCCATGGCATCAAGATACTTTGTTCCATCGCCATAAACTGCGTTGGCATCTGCGTCAAAATTGACCAACGCACATGGAATTCCATAACTTTGACACGCAATAAAGCAATGCATTGCGGAAGTAACGACTCTTCCGACGGAAAATATGGTATCAATGAAGCTCTCAATTTCTTCTGGCGAGGCCGCAGCGATTGAAAGCTCCACCACTCCTTCAGGCAAGGAAATAGGATGTCTAGCATGATTCATATGTCGAACCAACACGACATTTGCATCTATTTCTTTCTTCTTCGGGACATAAACTCGTGAAAGAATAAACCCGAGATCTCCAAAATTCTGCACATCTCTTCCGCCTGATTTTTTCAGCGCCCTCGCCGTATATGGGCCGCGGACCGAGTGATACGTGGCCAAAGGATTCATTCTTGTTTTTTCATTAGCCGCCCCGGCACCAAGCACATGTGCCCAGGAATTTATGGCGGGAGCTAGTGACCCGATTGCAACCAAATGCCTTGTTTTAGGGGGAGCATAATCATCAACCAACTCAATTCCACGCCCTGTCAGTTGACGAATAATATATGGAGATAACCAATCACCGAAATTCCCAGGCGCCGGCCCATCCGCCCACAACAATTTAATCATTTGCTGCGCGCCCTCACCTCGATAATTCTCAAATGCAGTCGCCCATCGAATTATATTTTCGCCCTCTATTTTCCGACCCTGCAAGACGTCGGAAAAAGTGGCTTTTGAAACAAATCCGCGCTTCACCCCCTCCGCAATATCTTCAATTGAGCATGAAGTCAAATTCAAATTTCGCGCTCTATTTTTACGAATCTCACCTCGAACGAGGCGCCCAGCATTGAGCAATGGGTATGGAAGCTTCAATGCCAAGCTTTTGATTTTCGACATGGGATTTCTTTTCGCGACATTTATCTCTTTGACCAGCCATACTGGACTGCGGCCCAAGATATAAAAGCAAATACATTAATTTTCAGTGCTAACGGGCGATTTCTTTGGATAGCCCGCCAAGTTAAGAAGTCGATTTAGCGATGCCTGACGTAAACCTCGCTGGCGTTGTTGACCACCTGCGCCGACGGCAGGATCAAGCTAACCACGCGGTTCCACTTGACCAGCGGCACCGGGTCAACGTACACGACGTCATGCGACTGCAATCGGAACTGGCTTGCCAACGCCAACGTCGCGGGGTTCTTCGCGTTCAGATGGAAGATCGCTGGCGCGCCGGTCGCGCCTTGGCGGATCACGTAGATCTGGCCGGCGTTGGAGGTGGTCGTCATCGGACCGCCCGCCTCGCCCAAGGCCTCGCTCAGGCTCAAGCGGCCGTTGCTGCGCATGGACAGGGCGACGGGCGCCATGATTTCGCCCATCACGAAGACCTTGGAATCCTCCCGGTGCGCCACGCGAACCGTGTCACCGTTCTTCAGAGGAATGTTGTTCCCGTCGTAGCCCGCCTCGCGCAGCCGGGTCATGTCGATCGGGACCGAACGGCCATCGCGAATGAGCGTGACCGCCGAGCGATTGGCATTCGACGTCATGCCTCCGGCGCGGTTGATCGCTTCGTTCAGCGTCATGGGCACGTCAGTGAAGATCTGCGAACCTGGAGCGCGCACTTCGCCTTCCACATAAGCACGGCGGCTTCGGAAGGACTGAATGCGCACCGTCACTTGGGGATCGCGAACATGTGGCCGCAACAGCTTGCCGATCAGGTCGGAAGCATCGCCTTCGCTCAGGCCCGCCACACGCACGCGGCCAATGTAGGGGAAAGCAATCTCACCGTCAGCATCGACGATGAAGCCCGGTGCCACCTGCACGCCGGTCGGGTCGGCGGATTGCGAGATCACGGCACCAGCATTGGGAAGAAGCTCTGGGTGGTCGTAGACGATCACTCCCACGACGTCACCCGACCCAATCGTGTAGCGCGCCCCTTTGCCAAAGAGCGCCTGCACATCAGGCGGTACCCCCTTCGGCGACACCTCCGCCAACGTCCGCACCAGCGCCAGCGAGATGGGGGTGATTTCACCTTCAGGCGCTTCGTCGGGAAGGTAGCGGAACTGGGACGGCAACTCGCCGCCTGCTTCGTAAGGCTCCACCGAACCCATGCCGGGCACCACGGCACAGCCCTGGAGCAACACCGCGCCGGCAAGCGCTACCCACGCGAGGGCTTTCGCATTTCTTCTCAATTCAGGTCCCTTGAAAGTCAGTCAGTCAGTCGTATCAACAACGAAGCAGCGAAAGAACAATTCCCGAAAGCACGCGAGGCTCGCACACCCGCTCCGTTGTATCGCGCTTCTTTTTCAAACACATGTGATGCCCGCCACTTCGCGGCATCATTTATGTAAAAACTTGAACAGTTAAAGTCGCACTGAAATTGGCACATTCAGGCAACAAAGGTGCAGAATTCGTCGCTGGATCACGCAAGAATCCAACGCACTCGGGGCGAATGCACTCTGACAAACAGAAGTCTTGAAGGTCGATTTCGCGCGGCCGCTCCCCACTGCTCCCCTCTCATCGTACCAGTGCAGGGCACTGTCAATGGGGCTGCGCCTGCGTCCCAGGATGCTTCCGCGCCGCCCGCCCAGGGCCCTCAAGCCCTCTCTCCCGAGAGAAAAAAGGCGGTGCACCCGCCCGGGCTACCCCTCCCGCCAAATTGGAAACAAGACGTTCCAAATGCGCGATTTGTAGCGAGGCCTCCAGGAGAGGGTACCCACCCCGTGAACCAGGGAGGCGATGCTGGCGGCCGCTCCCAATTGCAGTCCAGCCTCCGCCGGCACGCCGCCGAGCCTGGCGCCCCGCTTCCGCAGGCATACTGACAACCCTTTCAACTGCAGGTCTTCAGCACCCTTACTGAATCATGAGCATCCTCAGCGAATTCAAGGAGTTTGCCGTCAAGGGCAACGTCGTCGACCTCGCCGTCGGCGTGATCATCGGGGCGGCGTTCGGCAAGATCGTCGACTCGCTCGTGGCCGACATCATCATGCCGCTCGTGGGCATGGTGTTCGGCAAGCTCGACTTCTCGAACCTCTACGTGACCTTGGGCACGGTGCCGCCAGGCGTAACGAACACGCTGGCGGAGCTGAAGAAGGCCGGCGTGCCGGTGCTGGCGTATGGCAACTTCATCACGATCGCTGTCAACTTCGTGATCCTCGCCTTCATCATCTTCATCATGGTCAAGCAGATCAACAAGCTGCGCAAGACCGAAGAGGCCGCGCCCGCAGCGCCGGCCGCCACACCTGAGGACATCACGCTGCTGCGCGAGATCCGCGACAGCCTGAAGCAGCGCCCCTGAGCCTTTCTGGCCGCGCGCTCAGGCGCCGGCCAGCGTTCGCGCCATGCGCAGTGCCTCGACGAGGCTCGACGCATCGGCCACGCCCCGGCCCGCGATGTCGAACGCGGTGCCGTGATCGGGGCTGGTCCGCACCAGCGGCAGCCCGAGCGTCACGTTCACGCCCTTCTCCACCCCGAGGTATTTGACCGGGATCAAGCCCTGGTCGTGGTACATCGCAATCACCACGTCGAACTCGCCGCTGGACGACACACCAGCCTTGGCGCGCGCACGCATGAAGACGGTGTCGGGCGCATGGGGCCCGTGGGCGTCGATGCCCTCGGCGCGCGCAGCCTCGATGGCCGGCGCGATGACGGTGCGTTCTTCCGAACCAAACAGACCGCCCTCGCCCGCATGCGGGTTGAGCCCGGCCACGCCAATGCGCGGCGGCCGGCCGAGCGCATGGGTCAGCGCGCGATGGGTTATGCGCAGCGTATCGAGCACGCCGTCGAAGCGCACGGCCTCGATGGCGTCGCGCAGCGACATGTGGATGCTCACAAGCACGGTGCGCAGCTCGTCGTTGGCCAACATCATGCGCACGGGCACGTCGGCCACGGTGCGACCCAGATGGGCGGCGGCCTCGGCCTGCAGCAGCTCGGTGTGACCGGGGTACGGAAAGCCGGCTGCGGCCAGCGCTTCCTTGTGCAGCGGCGCGGTGACGAGGGCCGATATCTCGCCGCGCAACGCGGCGCGCGCGGCCCACACCACGCAGTCGCCGGCCGCGCGGCCGGCTTCGGCGCTGATGCGCCCCTGTTCGATGCCTTGCGGCGGCGCGATCACCTGCAACACCGGGATGCAACCGGGTGGCACGGTGGCCGCTTCAGCGACGCTGGCGATCTCCACGACAGGCCACGCCAGCCGCCCCGGCGCCGCAAGCGCCTGCGAGGCTTTTCGCAGCGTGCCGACGTCACCGGCCACGAACGCACCGCGCACGGCGTCGGGCGCGTCACGGAAGGCCTTGGCGATGATCTCGGGGCCGATGCCCGCCGGGTCGCCGAGCGTGATCGCGATCGGCGCCTTCATGCCGGGTTGTCGATGTCGATGAATTCGTGCTTCAGCCCGAGCTGCGCCGCCACATGGGCCGCCACCGCCTGCGCGCCGTAGCGCTCGGTGGCATGGTGGCCGCAGGCCAGGAAGGCCACGCCCAGCTCGCGGGCGTAATGCGCCTGCGGCTCGGAAATCTCCCCGGTGATGAAGGCGTCGGCGCCGGCCGCAATGGCGGCCTCGAAGTAGCCCTGGGCGCCGCCCGTGCACCACGCGATGTTCTTGATCGGGCGATGGGCCGTGTCGACGAGCGTGACGGACCGTTTCAGCACCTTCTCGGCATGGGTCGCCAAGGCCTTCGCGCTGGCGAAGTTTTCGCCGTTCTCGCGCGTGCCCAGGAAGCCCAGCTCCTGCTCGCCGAAGCGGCCCGCCGACCCCGGGTGCGCCACGAGCCCCAGCTGCAGGCCAAGCTGTGCGTTGTTGCCCAGTTCGGGGTGCGCGTCGAGCGGCAGGTGGTAGGCGAAGAGGTTGACGTCGTCGCCCAGCAGCAGGCCCAGACGCTGCTTCATCCAGCCGGTGACGCAGCCGTCCTGGCCGCGCCAGAACAGGCCGTGGTGGACGAAGATGGCATCGGCCTCGGCGTGGATCGCGGCCTCGATCAGCGCGCGGCTGGCGGTCACGCCCGAGACGATCTTGCGGACCACGGCGCGCCCCTCGACCTGCAGGCCATTGGGTCCATAGTCCTTGAAGCGCCCGGGGGCCAGCAGCAGGTCGAATGCGAGAAGCAGTTCGTGGCGGGTGGTGCTCATCGCGACATTGTCGCGCTCCCCGCGGCCGGCGCGCCATCGCGCATCGGGTGGCCGCGTGCGGCCAGGGGCCACAGGGCCAGCAGGAAGCCCAGCGCCGCCAGCGCGGCGACGTAGTGCGCCGGCGCCATGGTGTCGTGCTGCAGCCAGAGCGTGAGGATCACCGGCGTCAGGCCGCCGAAGACGGCATAAGACATGTTGTAGGCGAACGAAAGCCCCGTGAAGCGCACCGGTGCCGGAAAGGCGCGCACGCCCGCGATCGGCACCGTGGCGATGGTGCCCACGAACAGACCCACCAGCCCGTAGTGCCAGAACAGCGTGGCCGGCGTGCCGGGCAGCCCGGTGTAGAACAGGTAGGCGGTGGCAAAGAGGCCGCCCCAGCCGATGAGCATCACGGCACGCGTGCCGATGCGGTCGCTGGCCCAGCCGACGATCACGCACCCGATGGTCAGGGTCAGCGTGGCGAGCGCGTTGGCCTCGAGCGCCAGCGCCGCCGGAATGTGGTGCACCTTCTGCAGGTAGGTGGGCGTGTACAGCACCACCACCACGATCGCGGCCGACAGCACCCAGGTCTGCAGCCCCACGTACACGCTCGCCAGGCGGTGCTCGCGCAGCACGGTGCGCAGCGGCAGCTCGCGGGCGACCGTCTTGCGGCCGGCCAGCTCCTTGAAGACCGGCGTCTCGTGCAGGAAGCGCCGCAGGTAGACCGAGAACAGCCCGAACACGCCGCCCAGGATGAAGGGAATGCGCCAGGCGAAGTCGTTCACCTGCTCCGGCGAGTAGTGGCGGTTGATGGCCACGGCCACCAGCGAGCCCAGCAGGATGCCGCCGGTGATGCCCGAGGTCAGCGTGCCGATGCCGAAACCGTAGCGCTTGGCCGGCACGTGCTCGCCGACGAACACCCAGGCGCCGGGCATCTCGCCGCCGATGGCTGCGCCCTGCAGCACGCGCATCGCCAGCAGCAGCAGGGGCGCCGCGACGCCGATGCTCGCGTAGGTGGGCAAGAGGCCGATCACCAGCGTGGGCGCCGCCATCAGGAAGATCGACAGCGTGAACATGCGCTTGCGCCCCAGCAGGTCGCCGAAGTGCGCGATGACGATGCCGCCCACGGGCCGCGCGAGGTAGCCCGCGGCGAAGATGCCGAAGGTCTGCAGTTGGCGCAGCCAGTCGGGCATGTCGGCGGGGAAGAACAGCGCGCCCAGCACGGTCGCGAAAAAGACGTAGATGACGAAGTCGTAGAACTCAAGCGTGCCGCCGAGGGCGGACAGGGCCAGGGTCTTGTAGTCGCGCGCATCGAGCGTGCGCGCCGGAGCGGGCGTGGCGCCGTCCGTGTAGGTAGCTTCTGAGGTCATGGCAGCAGGGGTATCGTGGCCGCTCGCCTGCCTTGAACCGGATAGGGGCAGAGCGTGGCACGCCGACGAAGGGATCGCCTGGCCGCGTCCGCCGGGTGGGCGGCGCGGAAGGCCTGAGGGGGCGATCCGGGTCGGATCGCCTGCCGATACTAAGGGTTAGCCCGTATTCACGCCCCGCAGGCCGCGCAATCTCGACCCTGCCGCGCGGTCTATGGCGCCAGGCCGGTTGAGGGACAATTGCAACCGGCGCCGTCTTTCAGCGCTTTTCCAATGCTCTTTCTTCAAGCTTTCATGAAACGCACCTGGCTGCTCTTTGCCCAAGCCGTGACCGTCCTGCTGGCGGCCTATTTCGTCGTCGCGACGCTCAAGCCCGAGTGGATCCACAAGCGCTCGACCTCGCTGGGCGGCGTGGTGTCGATCGTCGAAGCGCCCAGCGGCGCGCCGGCCGTGCCCGCAGCGGGCAGCCTGAGCGCTGCAGCCAAGAAGGCCTCGCCGGCAGTCGTGAGCATCAACACCAGCAAGGCCGCGCAGCGCCACCCGCGCAGCAACGACCCCTGGTTCCGCTTCTTCTTCGGCGACCAGGCCGACCAGCCCCAGGTGGGCCTGGGCAGCGGCGTGATCGTCAGCACCGACGGCTACATCCTCACCAACAACCACGTGGTCGAGGGCGCCGACGAAATCGAGGTCACCCTGAACGACAGCCGCCACGCGCGCGGCAAGGTGATCGGCACCGACCCCGACACCGACCTGGCCGTGCTCAAGATCGAGCTCGACAAGCTGCCGGTGATCGTGCTGGGCAACTCCGACGAGCTGCTGGTGGGCGACCAGGTGCTGGCCATCGGCAACCCCTTCGGCGTGGGCCAGACCGTGACCAGCGGCATCGTCTCGGCGCTGGGCCGCAACCAGCTGGGCATCAACCAGTTCGAGAACTTCATCCAGACCGACGCGGCCATCAACCCCGGCAACTCGGGCGGTGCGCTGATCGACGTCAACGGCAACCTGCAGGGCATCAACACCGCCATCTACTCGCGCTCGGGCGGCAGCATGGGCATCGGCTTCGCCATTCCGGTGTCGATGGCCAAGATCGTGCTCGAGGGCATCGTGAAGGAAGGTCAGGTGCGCCGCGGCTGGATCGGCGTCGAGCCGAGCGACCTGTCGCCCGAACTGGCCGAGACTTTCGGCGTGAAGGCCGACGCGGGCGTGATCATCACCGGCGTGCTGCAGAACGGCCCCGCCGCCAAGGCCGGCATCCGCCCCGGCGACGTGATCACATCGGTGGGCGAGAAGAAGACCGACAGCGTGCAGGCCCTGCTGACCGCCGTCGCCGGCCTCAAGCCAGGCGACACCGCACGCTTCGCCCTGCAGCGCGGCACCGACAAGATGGAACTGGACGTGACACCGGGGCTGCGACCGAAGAGTCCGATCCGGCAGCAGTTGCCCAACAACGAGTAGGCGAGAAACGACAGCGGCTCCGGCCGCAGATCAGACAGCAACAAAAAAGCGGCCCGAGGGCCGCTTTTGTTTTGGGGGCAGGAGCCGATCGATCCGGCGGATCAGGAACTGCCGGAAGACCCCGAACCCGCGCCCTCTTCTTCACCCTCGGGCGCCTTGCCCGTTCCTGCGAAGTAGCGCGCCCCGATGATCCCTACCTCGTACAGCAGGCACATCGGCACCGCCAGCGCGAGCTGCGAGACCACGTCGGGCGGCGTGAGCACCGCGGCCACCACGAAGGCGATCACGATGAAGTAGCCGCGGAACGAGCGCAGCTTCTCGATGGTGACCATCTCGAAGCGCACCAGCAGCATCACCACGATCGGCACCTGGAAGGCGACGCCGAAGGCGATGTACAGCGACAGGATGGCCTCCACGTACGAAGAGATGTCGGGCGTGGCCGCCACCGCCGCGGGCGTGAACTTCTGGATGAAGCCGAACATCTTGTCCAGCACGAACAGCTGCACGAAGGCGATGCCGCCGTAGGCCAGCACGCTGCCGAAGAAGATCAGCGGCAAGGCGAAGCGCTTCTCGTGGCTGTACAGGCCCGGCGCGACGAACATCCAGGCCTGGTACATGAGCCAGGGCAGCGCCAGCAGCACGGCCGCCATCATCAGCACCTTGAGCGGCACGAAGAACGGCGAGAACACGCCGATGGCGATCAGCTTGGCGTCCGGCGGCATGTGCGCGCGGATCGGCATGGCGATGATGTCCATGAGCCCGCTCGGGCCGGGCCAGATCGCCAGCAGGATGCCCGCGACCACGAGGCCGTAGACGCAGTACAGCAGCCGGTCCCGAAGCTCGACCAGGTGCTGCACGAACGGCTGCTCGGTGCCCGCCAGCTCGTCTTCTTTGTTCTTGTTGTCGGAATCGGCCATGGGAGAGGAGAAAGCGTGGGAGAAGACACAGGCGCACGGGGCGCCCGGGAACGCCGCGGGGCGTGCGCGTGCGTCAGTTGATCTTGTGGGGGCGGAAGCGGGCGACCCGCGCCGCGCCCGACAGCGCCTTGGTACGCACGCCGTTGCGCGCCTTGTACCAGTTCGGCGTGGCGCCCTGCTTCAGGCGCCAGTTCTTGCGGGGGTGCCTGTATTCGGGCACCGCCTGTTCGGGCTCGGCCAGTGCCGACAGAGTGTCGCCGGACGCGCCGGAAAACTGCTTCTCGAACTCGCTGGCGCCGGTGTGGATGCTGTGCTCCACGTCGCGCGCCGCGTCCTCGACCGTGGTCTTCATCTTGCGGAGCTCGTCGAGCTCCATCGAACGGTTGACTTCGGCCTTGACGTCGTTCACGTAGCGCTGCGCCTTGCCGAGCAGGGCGCCCACCGTGCGTGCAACGCGCGGCAGCTTCTCCGGCCCGATCACGATCAGCGCCACGACGCCGATGAGCGCCAGCTTCTCAATGCCGAGGTCGATCACGGATGTGTGCCTGCGGTGCTCAGGACTTCTGGCGCGCTTCGACGTCGATCGTCGACTTGTCGCTGTTGGCCGGCTGGCCGGTCACTTGCTGCGTGGGGGCCGGTGCAGCGGAGGCGTCAGGGGAGGCCGAGCCGTCCTTCATGCCGTCCTTGAAGCCCTTGACGGCGCCACCGAGATCCGAACCCATGTTCCGCAGCTTCTTGGTGCCGAAGATCATGACCACGACGAGCAGCACGATCAGCCAGTGCCAGATGGAAAAAGAACCCATGGAGAACTCCTAAGAATGTGTCCGATTTTAGTCGGGGGGAATGTGACAGTTTGGCTTAACCCTGCTCAGCCGCGAAGCCAGGGGCGGGGGCCGCCCATGACGTGCACATGGAGATGGTGAACCTCCTGCCCGCCCTCGGTGCCGGTGTTCACGACGACGCGGTAGCCGCCGTCCGGATAGGGCCTGCAGCCCTGCTCCAGCGCCAGCTGGGGGGCCAGCGTCATGATCTTGCCCATGAGCGCCGAATCCTCGGGCGTGAGCTGCGCCATCGAGGCGATGTGCTTCTTCGGCACCAGCATGAAATGCACCGGCGCCCAGGGCGAGATGTCGTGGAAACCGAACAGGTCGTCGTCTTCGTAGACCTTGCGCGAGGGGATCTTGCCTTCGATGATTTTGCAGAAGACGCAGTTCGGATCAGATGACATCTTTGGGTTCCATGGGACGGCCGTCGTTCATCCGGATCATGCCCTTCACGATCCGGTAGAGGAACCACAGCGAAATCAGGCTCCAGGCGATCCAGCCCGGCACGAACAGCAGCAGCCAGAGCCACGAGGTGACGATGTACAGCAGGCCGGCCCACAGCACCGAGCGGATGCGCCAGCTGAAGTGCGAGGCCTGCCAGGTGCCGGCCGCGTCGTCACGCTTCACGAAATCGATCAGGAGGGCGATGAGCAGCAGCAGCACGGAGGCCTGCGCGCCCGGCACGACCGCGCCGATGGCCACGATCAGGTGCAGCACGTAGCTGACCCAGCCCCAGGTCTTGAGGGAGTCGTCGGGTTCCACGTTCACGATGTCATTGGCCATGGTCGATGCCCTTTCAATCGATCATTCAGTCGTTGGAAGCTTCGCGAGCCTGCACCTTGCGCAGGGCTTTTTCCTCGATGCCGCTGGTGCCTTCGCGGCGCTCAAGCTCCGCGACGACGTCGGCCGGCGAGAAACCGTAGTGGGCCAGCGCCACCATGGTGTGGAACCACAGGTCGGCCACTTCGTTCACTATTTTCGAGCGGTCGCCGCCGTGGTCGGCGTCCTTGGCGGCCATCACGACCTCGGTGGCTTCCTCGCCGATCTTCTTGAGGAAGGCGTCGGGGCCCTTGTGCAGCAGCCGGGCGACGTAGCTCTTCTCGGGGTCGCCGCCGTTCGCGGGCAGGCGGCTCTCGAGCACCGCGGCCAGGCGGGCGAGCGCGTCGGAGGTGTTCGAATCGTTCACTGTGGCGGTCATTTGTAGATCGACTCCGGGTCTTTCAAGACCGGCTCGACCACGGTCCACTGGCCCTTCTCGTACTTACTGAAGAAGCAGCTGTGACGGCCGGTGTGGCAGGCGATGCCGGGCTCGTGGCCCAATTGCGTCACCTTGAGCAGCACGACGTCGTTGTCGCAGTCCAGGCGGATCTCGTGCACGGTCTGCACGTGGCCCGACTCCTCGCCCTTGAACCACAGCTTGCTACGCGAGCGGCTGAAATACACCGCGCGGCCCAACTCGGCGGTCTTTTCGAGCGCCTCGCGGTTCATCCACGCGAACATGAGCACGTCGTTCGTGCCTTGTTCCTGGGCGATCACGGGCACCAACCCGTTCGCGTCCCACTTCACTTCATCGAGCCAATTCATGGGGATATTGTCGAGGATAGGAAAAGACCCTTCCGGTCCCGCTCAGGCGTCGATGCGCACGGGAATCCCGCGCTCGGCCATGCGCGCCTTGGCCTCGCCCACGGTGTGCTCGCCGTAGTGGAAGATGCTCGCGGCCAGCACCGCGTCGGCGCCGCCCTTCTGGATGCCGTCGGCCAGGTCATCGAGGCTGCCAACGCCGCCCGAGGCGATCACCGGCACGTTGACCGCGTCGCTCACGGCGCGCGTCAGGGCCAGGTCGAAGCCGCTCTTGGTGCCGTCGCGGTCCATGCTCGTGAGCAGGATCTCGCCCGCGCCGCGGCGCGCCATCTCAGTCGCCCACTGCACCACGTCCAGGCCGGTGTTCTTGCGCCCGCCGTGGCTGTACACGTCCCAGCCCGCGCCGCGCGTGGCGGCGTCTTCGGGGCTGCGGCGCTTGGCGTCGATGGCGACCACGATGCATTGCGAGCCGTACTTCTGGGCCGCGTCGCTGATCACCTGCGGGTCGGCGATGGCGGCCGAGTTGAAGCTGGTCTTGTCGGCGCCCGCATTGAGCAGCCGGCGCACGTCGGCCACGGTGCGCACGCCGCCGCCCACGGTCAGCGGAATGAAGACCTGCGAGGCCACCGCCTCGATGATCGGCAGGATCAGGTCGCGGCCGTCGCTGGTGGCCGTGATGTCCAAAAAGGTGAGTTCGTCGGCGCCCTGCGCGTTGTAGCGCGCGGCGATCTCGACCGGGTCGCCGGCATCGCGCAGCTCGAGGAAGTTGACGCCCTTGACGACGCGGCCGCCGGTGACGTCAAGGCAGGGAATGATGCGTTTGGCAAGCATGGGGTGGTGAACCAGGGAGAAATCAGAGAACGCAAAGCTGTTGCCAGCCCTGCCATTGGGCGCCGGGCGCCAGCACGACGGGTTCGTCGATGCGGGCCGCCTCGACGCAGAGCATGTGGCGGAAGCCCTCTGCGGGCATGTCCGCGAGTGTCGCACCGAGCGCGGCGCCGGGGTTCCAGACCACGGTTTCGGTGCAGGTTTCGCTCTGGGTGATTTCGAGCGTGCCGCCGGGCTGCACCAGCCGCAGCGGCTGCGCCGGGGCGGTGTAGACGCTGTCGAACTCGGCGTCGAACTGCAGCGCGGCGGCGGTTTCGGTCTGGCGCACGTCGCGCACCGCGTCCCAGCGGGCGGCGCCCTGCAGGCCTTCGAGGCGCACCGCGGCGATATCGTCCACGCGCAGGTAGGTGTGCAGCGCGGCCGAAAACGGCCAGGGCGCGTCGCCGGTGTTGGTCAGGGTGAGCGCGGTGCGCAGCCCGCCGGCGGCGAGCGTGGCGTCCATCCGCGCTTCGAAGGCGTGCGGCCAGAGCCGGCGGGTGGCGTCGTTGTCGCGCAGCACCAGCCGCAGCGTATCGGACGCGCCCGATTCCTCGCGAATCCAAGGCAGATTGCGCATGAAGCCATGCTTGGGGAGCATGCCGCGCTGGTTGAACTGGGGGCAGCACAGGGGAATGCCGCCGCGGATGGCGGTTTGGCCGTCAAAAACGGCCTTCGGACTCAGATACAGTCGCTCCCCACCGCGGGCCGGGGCCCAGGAAAGCACCTGGGCGCCATGCAGCGCCACCGTCAGCGTGCTGCCATCGGCCGCCACGGCGTGCAACGCCGGCTGGCCTCGAAACTCGATCGAGCGGATATCCATGTGAGGAATTGTAGGCAGCCGCCGCATCCTGACAGCGGGCCATTGCGTGCATCCGCCTTTCTTGGATACCCTGTGCCGGGTCGGTCCCGTGCACTCGAAAAGAACCACTCTCACACGACAAAGGGGATACGCATGAAGAAAAAGCTGCCCATGGCCGCCTGGATCCTGATCGCCATGGTGCTCGGCATCATCGTCGGTTACATGATCTTCACCAGCTTTCCCGACAAGAAGGCCGCCAAGGAGATCGCGGACTACGTCTCCATCGTCTCCGATGTCTTCCTGCGCCTGATCAAGATGCTGATCGGCCCGCTGGTGTTCTCCACGCTGGTGGTGGGCATCGCGCACATGGGCGACGCCAAGTCGGTCGGCCGCGTGTTCGGCAAGGCCATCGGCTGGTTCCTCACGGCCTCGTTGATCTCGCTGGTGATCGGCCTGGTCATGGCCAACCTGCTCAAGCCCGGCGAGAACCTGGGCCTGCCGCTGCCCGACATCGGCGCCTCGGCCAACCTGGCGACCAACAAGTTCACCTTCAAGGACTTCGTGAGCCACACGGTGCCCAAGTCGTTCGTGGAGGCGATGGCCAACAACGAGATCCTGCAGATCGTGGTGTTCTCGATGTTCTTCGGCGTGGCCCTGGCCTCGCTCGGCGACAAGGCCAAGACGCTGGTGGCCGCCATCGAGGAGCTGTCGCACGCCATGCTCAAGATCACGGGCTACGTCATGAAGCTCGCGCCGCTGGCGGTGCTGGCCGCCATGGCCGCCACCGTGGCCGTGAACGGGCTGGGCATTCTCGTCAAGTTCGCCGTGTTCATGCGCGACTTCTACCTGGGCCTGTTCGTGCTGTGGGGCGTGCTGATCATGGCCGGCCTGCTGTTCCTGGGGCCGCGCGTGTTCAAGCTGCTGGTGCTCATCAAGGAGGCGTTCCTGCTGTCGTTCGCCACGGCGAGCTCCGAGGCCGCCTACCCGAAGATCCTGCAGGCGCTCGACCGTTTCGGCGTGAAGCGCAAGATCTCCAGCTTCGTGATGCCGATGGGCTATTCGTTCAACCTCGACGGCTCGATGATGTACTGCACCTTCGCCGTGCTGTTCATCGCGCAGGCCTACGACATCCACATGCCGATCAGCACGCAGATCACCATGCTGCTGATCCTGATGCTCACCTCCAAGGGCATGGCCGGCGTGCCGCGCGCCTCGCTGGTGGTGATCGCCGCCACGCTGAACCACTTCGACATTCCCGAGGCCGGCCTGCTGCTGATCCTGGGCGTGGACACCTTCCTGGACATGGGCCGCTCGGCCACCAACGCGGTGGGCAACTCCATCGCCACGGCCGTGGTCGCCAAGTGGGAAGGCGAGCTGCTGTCCGAGAGCGATGCCGAGGCCAACGCCAAGGTGCTCGACGAGGAAGCCGCCGCCACCCTCGCCCATCCGGCGCACGCGTGAGGCGCCACGCCATGACGCGCATCGCCACGCTGCCCTCCGCTGCCGCCGCATGGCTGCTGGCGGCCGTGGTCCTGGCCTTGCCGGCCGGCCCTGCGCAGGCGCAGGAGCTCCTCACCGGCACGCTGGCCAAGGTGCGCGAGAGCGGCACCATCGCCATCGGCCACCGCGAGGCCTCGGTGCCTTTCTCGTACCTCAATGCACGCAAGGAACCGATCGGCTATTCCATCGAGCTGTGCCGCGCGCTCGTCACGGCCATCGAGGACACGGTCAACAAGAGTCTCACGATCAAGTGGGTGCCCGTCACCTCCGACTCGCGCATCGACGCGGTCGTGAGCGGCCAGGTCGACCTCGAGTGCGGCTCCACCACCAGCAACCTCGAGCGCCAGAAGCGCGTGGCCTTCTCGCCGACCATGTTCGTCTCGGGCACCAAGGTGCTGGTGAAGAAAGGCGCGCTGATCCAGTCGTTCCGCGACCTGGCCGGCAAGAAGGTGGCCGTGACGGCCGGCACCACCAACGAGAAGACGCTGCGCGACCTGTCGCAGAAGTTCAAGCTCAACATCGAGCTGAAGGTGGCGCGCGACCATGCCGAGTCGTTCGCGCTCGTGAAGGACGGCCAGGCCGACGCCTTCGCCACCGACGACGTGCTGCTCTACGGCCTGATCGCCCGCGACGCCGCCAAGGCGCAGTACGAGGTGGTGGGCGACTTTCTCTCCTACGACCCGTACGCGGTCATGTACCGCAAGGGCGACCCGCAGCTCAACAAGGTGGTGGTCGACACCTTCCAGGTGCTGGCGGAAGACGGCGAGATCCACCGCCAGTACAAGCGCTGGTTCATGCGCAAGCTGCCTTCGGGGGAAAGCCTCAACCTGCCGATGAGCGCGCAGCTGGAAACGATCATCCAGACGATGGCGGTGAAGGCCGAGTAGGCCCGTCTGCCCTTCGTCCCTAGCGCGTCGGCCACTCCCAGCGCGGGATTTCGCTCATGTCGAGGTTCGCGATGCGGGTCTCGCCGAAGCGCTTTTCGAGCACCACCGGCTGCAGGCCGTCGCTGTCGTCCAGGGCGGCGATCAGGCGCGCCGCATGCGACACCACGATCACCTGCGACGACCGCGCGGCCTGCGCGATGAGGCGGCCGAGCGCGGGCAGCAGGTCGGGGTGCAGGCTGGTCTCGGGCTCGTTGAGCACCAGCAGCGCAGGCGGACGGGGCGTCAGCAGTGCCGCGATCCACAGCAGGTAGCGCAGGGTGCCGTCCGACAGTTCGGCGGCCGTCAGGGGCCGCAGGAGGCCGTGCTGATGCATCAGCGTCTCGAAGCGGTCGCCGTTCGCCTGCACCTCGATGCGGGCGCCCGGGAAGGCGTCGTCCACGGCGCTGTCGAGCGCCTCGCCGTCGCCGATCTCGCGGACGGTCTGCAGCGCGGCGGCCAGGTCGGCGCCGTCGTTGGCGAGCACGGGGGTGTAGGTGCCCAGCTGTGGCTGGCGCGCGGGCGCCTCGGCGTCCGAGCGGAAGTGGTCGTAGAAGCGCCAGGAGCGCATCTGCTCGCGCAGCGTGAGCATCTCGGGCGCGTCGCGCGGGTCGGCGTGCTCGGTCATCATGCTGGCGAAGGCCGGGATCGGCCGGCCGACGGCCTGCCAGCCCTTGCCGTCGCGCAGGCGCAGCGCGGCGCCCTTGCGGTCGACCAGGTGCGTGGAAGGGCGCAGCAGCGGGCCGCTCCAGATCGCCTCGTGCTTGATCTGCGGGTCGTGCGAGAAGGCCGAGGACGGGATCGGCGGCGGCAGACCGATGTCGATGGCATAGCCGAAATCGTCGGCCTCGGCGCCGGCGAAGCCCAGCTTCAGCGCCACCGGCTCGCTGCGCGTGGTGCCCTGCACCGGCTGTTCGCCGCGCAGCATGGCCGCCGAAAAGCGCTCGGGCCCGGCCCACAGCGTGGAAGACAGCCCGCCTTCGCGCACCAGCGAGCGGATCACGCCGCCGTTGGCGATGTCGGCCAGCAGCCGCATCGCGCGGTACACGCTCGACTTGCCGCTGCCATTTGCGCCCGTGACCACCGTGAGGCGGCCCAGCGGCACCGTCAGCTGGCGCAGCGAGCGGTAGTTGGCGATGGCGAGCGCGGAGAGCACGCGCCGCTACGGGAAAGGCGTCAGGCGCCGGCCAGCTCGTCCGCGCGCGCCTGGGCGGCGGCGAAGTCGAGGTCGCCCGAGTAGATGGCGCGGCCGCAGATCACGCCCTCGACACCTTCGGATTCGACCGCGCAGAGCTGGTCGATGTCGGCCATGTTCGAGAGCCCCCCCGAGGCGATCACGGGGATGGTCAGCGCCTGCGCGAGCTTGACGGTGGCGTCGATGTTGATGCCCGAGAGCATGCCGTCGCGGCCGATGTCGGTGTAGATGATCGATTCGACGCCGTAGTCCTCGAACTTCTTGCCCAGGTCGGCCACCTCGTGGCCCGTGAGCTTGCTCCAGCCGTCGGTGGCGACCTTGCCGTCCTTGGCGTCCAGGCCCACGATGATGTGGCCGCCGAAG